>ERZ1026800.19-NODE-19-length-171050-cov-12.888523_pt1 | contig 171050 bp, 147 predicted proteins | sample MGYA00520873_ERZ1026800 | MGnify/ENA primary metagenome ERZ1026800 (study PRJEB33270, sample SAMEA104284475) | anaerobic digester metagenome | biome: Anaerobic digester microbiome; feature: mesophilic sludge digester; material: Anaerobic digester biomass...
CGCTCGAGCTGCGGCCGGTGTACCACCGCACCGAGCAGCGCATCCGGGCGCACGTGATCCTGTGCTGGCTGGGGCTGCTGCTGATCCGGGTCGCCGAGGTCCGGACAGGGCGGACGTGGTCGCGCATGCGAACGCTGCTGCAGCGGATCCGGCTCGGGAGCTTCGTCGGCCCGCACGGGAGCTTCCGGCAGCGCTCGGAGCTGTCCCAGGAGCAGAAGGGGATCTACGCCACACTCGGGATCGCCGAGCCCCCACTACTCGCCGAGGTCACGCCAGCAGCCCAGCACAACGCCGCTGCGGCCCCCTCCAGCACCACGTCCGACCAGCCCGCCGCCTAGTAACACGCGAAAACCAGCAATCTCAACCGCAACCCTCTGCGGTGTCAATCGTTCTATGCCAGCGCGTGTCTAGCAACTGTCGAACGCGGGTCAAACGGGCGGTAGAGAATCGGGCTGAGAAAACGTTGACTAGGCCCGCTTGCCGCGAGGTCAGCCTTCGCACCTACAACCGTCCAATCTCGGCCATCCCTACCGAGCTCGAACTCATCTCGGGCTCGTTCTGCGGGAAGGGATGCAAAGCGCTGCACCTGCTCCCACATCTCTGTACGTGTGAACGCAACACATAAACGATCGCGTTTTGATTGAATACCAGATGTCGCGACCTCAAACACCGATTTGATCGGCAGCCATCCTGAGTATTCGGCTGCCGCACTCGCCGTGCACATAGAAGAATACGGAACCCATCGGAAGTACGGGGGAGAAGATGCAATGTCAGTGAGTGCTATATTGATTGGCTCCATAGCTGCTAAATCACCGTACTTCTGCGTACGCGTACCTACGCAGGACATGAACCGAAGCCGAGGACTGACTCCTTTCCTGCAGAGAACAGCGATAGCAACACCCTGTTCGATCTCGAAAACGTTCTCGTCAGCGATGTTGCCTTTTACGTCTCCGTTTAAATCAACCACAATGCGGAGCGGGAATACCTCTCCCAGATGTTCTCGCATTCGCCGTTTCACAATGCCATCGAGAAAGTCACGGTTGACAATGACTCCCACGATTCCGACGCCGGTAACAGTGCATTGATGTTGGGCGAACCGGAGGAATTTCCATTCCTCTCGATTCAGGTCGATCTTCGTTTCATTGAGACCCTGTTTCCAGTCGTCAAGCAGCCGCATCAGCCATTCGGGTTCGGATAGCGAAGCCGAATAAGGCGGATTGCCAATCACGGCGGTGAAGTGCGCGCTTTGCTTGACCTGATTCACCGCCTGTGCCTCTTGCGCCAGTGCCGGCATAAATCCTTCAAGGTTCATCTGCCCGACATCGCTAGCACGCTCCAGTGCATTCGTCAGGTACACCCGCGCCCGCTCGTCGCTCCCGAAGCGATAGCCCGTCTCGTAAAGCTTGAGGCCTATCTTGAGGTGCGCAATGGCGTAGGGCGCCATCAGCAGCTCGTAGCCGTGCAGCCGCGTCAGCAGGTGCTTCGGCACGTACTCGTTCCACAGCGCGTCGATGTTCTTCTCGCCGTGGCCTTGCTTTCGCCACTTGGCGACGAGCGTCTTGTGGATGAGGTCGATGACCTCGACCAGGAACGTGCCGGTGCCGGTCGCAGGATCCAGGATCTGGACGAAGTCCTGGCTGGGCGACAGGCCCTCGGGAATCTTCAGATCCTTGTGGCGAATGACCATCTCGCCCCAGGTGGTGGTGTCGGCAAGGCCATCCTCCAGGCCGAACTCGGTGCGCAGCAGCTCGTCCACCGAGCGGACGATGTAGGAGACCACCGGGCGTGGGGTGTAGAAGACGCCGCGCTGCATGCGCTTTTTTGCGTCGTACTCCTTGAGGAAGAGCTCGTAGAAGTGGATGACCGGGTCTTCCTGCGGGTTGCGGTCGCCGAAGTCCGAGACGACGGCCTCCATGTTGGCGTCGTCGAGCAGCTCGACGACCTCCGAGACGCCCAGCTCGTCGAAATCGATGCTCGGCCCACCCGGCTTGCCGTGCCGGCCGCCGACCTTGAGGAAGACCTCCATCAGCTCGCGGAGGAAGGGGTTGGTGCGCATATGCGCGGCAAAGTCGTCCCCTGTCTTGCGCTGCGGGTCGGCGATGCGCGCCGAAAGCAACCCGTAGGCGATCGTCTGCGCGTACATGTCGGCGAAGCCATCGGCGTCGAGGTCGTGAACGAGCGCGGTCTGGAACGCCTTCATGAGCTGGGTGACCGGGCCGTTCTCGGTCTCGATGGCCAGGGCGGTCTTGATGCGATCGCGAATGGAGCGGGCGAGCTCCGCCAACCGGATCGAGAGCTGCTTCGAGGTGGTGACGACCTCGCGGTGGCGGAGGGTGAACGCGGCGCGCCACTGCTCGCGCCAGGCGTCGACGTCGTTCTCGTTCGCCGGCCAAGAGAGGTGCTCCCGTAGCTCCCTGGCGACGGCATCGAGGTGCAGCGCGGTGTCGCGGTTGTCCCAGCCGAGCACCTTGAGGGTCGGCAGGTCGCGACCCTCCGGGGCCGTCGAGAAGTGGGCGAAGCTGATCTGGCGCTCGTCCCCATCCCCGTAGTTGGAGACGAAAAGCAGGTCGCCCGCGGCCCAAGCTTGGCGCTCGGAGCTGTTGGCGGAGGCGCGCTTTTTGAGCGCGACCTGGCTGAGGATGCGCCGGAGAGCGACCACGGGAAGCCGCTTCGGCTCGAACTTGACGAAGAAGATGCCCCACGGCTGGGTCGGCGAAAGCGGCCGGAGGCGCTTGATCTCCTAGATCTTGGCCGCGTTTCTCGTGTCGATGCCGAGCTCCTCGGCCGTGTACTCGAAGGTCAGCTCCTCGAAGTCGGCCCGTCCGATCGGCCAGCCCATGTCGTCGCGCAGAAACGCGACGAGAGAAGAAAAGCTCCGGATGTCGCGAAGCCGCTCCCGATCATGCCCGTTCATACCGTCCACCCCCGCGATCCGGTATCATGGCTAGGTGAGAGTAACCCTTCTGAAGAGTAATCCGCACCTCAGTGATCCGGCTCGACGCTGCCGGCTCCTGTCGGTTTGCGTGACCTCCTCGACGGCGATCGAGGGCGTCCACCTCGACCCCCAGGACCTGCTGCCAGCCGAGCCTTCGCAGCCGACCTCCCGCCCCCGTCAGAGGTCTTCAAGGTCCGGCGGATCACGGCCAGAAACACGCCCGTCATTGGGGCGTAGTCACGGTCCAGCCCGGATCGCACCGCCGCGAAGTACCCCGAACGCGCCCTTCCCCTCACGCCGGAGAAGTTGAGCAGCGGGAGGCCGGCCTGCGCGGCCATCAGCACCGCGAGCATCCGCGCCGCCCGACCGTTGCCGTCACGGAAGGGATGAATCAGGATCAGCTCGGTATGAACCATCGCCAGGGCCGAGGCCAGCCGGCCGGTGTCCATCCCGGCGCACGGGGTGTTGGCGGTGAGCACTTCTCGTTCGAACTTCGCCATCAGGCACGGCACCCGCGCCGCTGCGGCAAACGGGAGGTCGCCCTTGCTCAGGTTCACCTGACGGTACTCGCCGGCCCACTCGTAGATCTCCTCCAACCAGGTGCGATGGACATGGCAGACGTCGGCAGCGGTGAAGCGATGCCCAGGCCCGTACTCGCCGAGCATGCGCTCCATGGCGCGGTACTGGGCCTGCGCCTCGAGGCGGTCCATCTCGCGTCTTCGGGTTACCCCGAGCAGGTTCCGCAGGACCCGGCCGCGTGAGCCCGGCTGGACCTGGGCCTCGACGAGCCCCGACGCGTCGTAGCGATCCAGGCCTCTCACGTCAGCTCCATCCAGCACTTGAGCACCGGCTTGACCCCCACGGGCGCGTCGACGCGCTTGAGGTAGGTGTTTTTGATGTGCTTCTCGACCCTGACCCGGATCTCGATCAGCGTGTGCTGCTCCATGGTGCAACGGCGCGGTGTGTCGTGCGTCGATCGGATGCTGGCGACGATTTCGGCTGGTTCTTCAAGCACCGTGTCGCGATCCAGGTCGACGAGGTACCAGCGGGTGGTGCCGGCCGCCTCGGTGAACTCGCCCCGTTCCTTGTCGAGCGCCGGTAGGGCGTAGCAGAAGAACACGCCCCGGACGCCCTTCGCTGGCCTCGTGCGGCCACTGAAGGTGGCGCCGGGGAGGCTTCTGAGCCGGTCTTCCAGCTCGGGGTCAGCCTGCAGCAGCGCCTGGTACTCGAGGTGCATGTCCTCGACGGCGCTGCGGGTCCCCTCGTAGGCGTGGTTGAACTCCTTCAGCGCCGCGTAGTCGTCCTCGGGAGTCAGGAGCTTCTTGCCCTCGATACCGAAGGTCTTGGAAATGAGCAGGGTCTTACGGGTCACGCAGGTGTACAGGGAGAGCAGGGCATTCAGCTCGTCGGGGGGGAGAAAGTTCCAGAAGCTGACCTTGCCGCGGGAGGACGCGGCCTCTGGATGGTCGGCGACGAGCTGCGCTTCCACGGCTGGGTTCATGCGCCGGTCCACGCGGCCGATGCGTTGCATCAGGCGGACCGGGTTCCAGTGGATGTCGTAGTTGACCATGCGGGAGGCGTCTTGAAGGTTGAGACCTTCGGACAGGACGTCGGTGGAGATGAGGATGCGGATCTCCTGGCAGCCCTGGGCGGCGAGGGTTGCCGAGGTCGCACCGTTGTAATACGGCGAGAAGCGCTGAATGATGTCGGCGCGGTTGCCCTTGGTGCCGCTGTCCACCTGAGCCACACCGTCAATGCCGGCCTTGTCGAGCTGCCGCTTGAGGTAGCGGGCCGTGTCGGCGAACTCCGTGAAGATGAGCACCTTCTGACCGGCCAGCTCCTTGGACTTGAGCAGACGGATGAGCTTCTGGAGCTTGTCGTCGTGGCGCGGCTCGAACTGACGCGCCTCGGCTAAGAACCGGGCGAGCTGGTCGAGGTCGAGGAATGTCTCCAACATCATCTCGGCCACGTTGAATTCCTCACGGTCCAGGCGCTCGATGCTCGCGAGCATCTCCTCCGGGACGACGTCCTCCTCCTCGGGCTCCTCCCGCTCCTGGCCCCAGAGGTCCAAGCTAAGCTGCTGCAGGAAGCCGAGGATCTCGGCATTCTGCAGACGCCATCGCTCCAAGCGTTTCTTCTCGGGCTCGGTCTCGCTGTGTACCTCGAGGAAGGCGAGGAGCTTGCGCACGAGACGGCTGCAGGACATCTCGAAGGCGGCGACCGAGCTTTCGAATCGCTTGAGGAACTGCGTGCGGATGAGGCCAACGACCTGCTTCTGACGCCCTTGCTCCAGGGGGTCGATGGAGGTGTCCGGTCCCTCGTACCAAGCGAGGGGGTAATACATGGGCAGCGTGAAGAGGGGGTTCGTCTTTGTGAACGCACGCTCGAAGATGTCGAGAAGACGACCGTAGGTGGTCCGGATCGAGTAGGCGGCCACCTGCGGGGGTCGGCGCTCGGGAAAGGCGGTGGCCTTGCCGGTATCGCGGAGCTGGCTCTCGCGGGCATAGGCGCGGCTGCGCTGCACGACGAGGTGGCGGAAGAACTCGTCTGCGGAAAGCAGTGCCTGGGCCTCGACCAGGTGCTCGGTCAGGTCGCCAACACTGAGGTCGACCTGGCTGCGCAGTGCCTTCTCCATGGAGTTGAAGTGAGCCCGGAGGTTGTTCACCCCGAGGGTACGGGCGAAGTAGGCTTCTTCACCCCTGGTGAACAGCTCGGTCATGTGGCGAAAGTCAGCGAGGCGATTGTTGATCGGGGTCGCCGTCAAAAGAAAGAGCGTCTTCGGGCGGACCGAGGCATCGAGGAGGTCAAAAAGCTGCCAGTAGCGCGACGGGTGGCCCTCCCCCTCAGCGCTGCGCCGGCCCGGGTTGCGGAAGTGATGGGCCTCGTCGACCACGACCACGTCCGCCAGCTCGGTGATGCGCTTGAACCGCTCCGGGAAATCGCCGTGCCGCCCGAGGTCGGTGTGGCTGAAGACAGCGAGGTTCGAGAAGTCGGCGCTGCCCCCCACACCGCCAATGTGTGGCAGCCACTCACGCAGGTGCGGCTCCCACACCGCTTCCTTGGAGGCCTTGGGGGCAAACAGCACGACCCGCTTGCCCTCGTGAAGAACGAGCCGTTCGATCAGCATGAGGCCGACGAAGGTCTTGCCGAGGCCCACACCGTCGCAGAGGAACGCACCGCCGTACTGACGGGCGATCTTCATCAACGCCCAGTACGCCTCCTGCTGGTACCGGTCGAGGCGTGGGAACATCTTCGAGCGGGTCTCATCCCACTCCGTCGCCGTCAGCTCGCGACCGCGGAAGAACTCTTGCAGCGCCTTGCCATAGACCTCGAACGGCGTGTACAGGCGGGTGTGGCGCTCGATGCACTCGACGATGGCGTCGGTGACCTCGCTGGCCTGCTGCCAGTGTGCTTCGAACCACTCCTGAAGCTGGGCGACCTCACGGGCGCTCTGGATCTGTACGTTGAGCTCGATGTTCTGCGTGAGTCCCGGTAGGGTGAAGTTGCTCGACCCCACGAGCGCCTGGGACCCGACGACCTCGAGCTTGGCATGCGTGATGTACGCCTTGGCGTGGAACTTCTCGCGGTCGTACACGCGGCACTCGATCTGGCGTGACCGCAGGGCCTCGACGATGGCCGGGACACCGGCAAGGAATGGGTTGGTGTTCTTGGTCTCTTCGAGGCTGCGGTCGAGCGCACCAAGGGCCTGCGCGCGAACTGCATCGAGGAGAACCCGCCTCGTGCGCTGCGTTGTCTCGGCGCCCATCAGGATGCGGAGCTTGTCGAGCTGCTGCCACCTGCCGTCCAGGGCGAGCAACGAGCCGATCTCGAAGAACCCTGTGGCGATGTCGAAGGCCCGGGCGATGGAGGCCCACTCCTCCAGGTACCGCAGGCCGGTCCAGCCGGAGACGCTGTTGTCGACGATGAAGAGGTCGCGGCCGCGAGACTCATGGGTCATCTGCGACCCCTTGGTCGATCGCCGCTCCATCGTCGGTCTGAGTGCTGGACGCGCTGGTCGAGGAGGGTATCTCGACGGCCCGAGCAGGTGTCACCGACCATGCCGGCAGTGTAGCCGAACTGAACGCAGGCAATGCCCACAAGTTGCGACGGCGGTTCGAGGCCGGCGGTCAGTGGCCGAGCGGATGCAGCAGCACGCATGGACCCGATCCGGCGCCCGTGGCAGCCGGGGTGCGGGCGCAAGGCTGCGCACCCCAACGCCCGCTTCACCACCCCGGCACGGCAGTGTCCGGCCATCGCTGTGGCCGGGTGGCTCGCCAACTGCGAGCAGATCGACACGCACTACGCCCGCTTTGGCAACAAGCTCCCGCAGGCCCTGCGCGACGAGCTCGCCGCCCTGCGCCGCCGCTTGACGGTAGTCGTTGGTTGATGGTCGTTGGTTGGCGGGGGTGAACGAGCCACGACAACGGGAGGGTGGGTGGGGCTACAACCCTCGTCCTCGCGCCACCATCGACGCCGTCGCCTGGGCCACCGGCTTGACCACGATCTCGTCGACGTTGACGTGCGCCGGGCGGGTCACCGCCCACACCACGCAGTCGGCGATGTCGGCGGCCGTCAGCGGTGTGAGCCCCTCGTAGGTCTTTTTCGCGCGCTCGACGTCACCGAAAAAGCGTACACGGGAGAACTCGGTTTCGACCAGCCCCGGTGCCACGTCGGTGACGCGCACCGGGGTGCCGTTGAGCTCCATCCGCAGCGTCTGGGTGACGGCGCGGGCGGCGTGCTTGGCAGCCGTGTAGCCGGCGCCGTTCGGGTACACCTCGCGCCCGGCGATCGAGGTGACGTTGACGATGTGCCCGCGCCCGGCCAGCAGGCGCGGCAGCAGTGCCCGCGTCACCCGCATCAACCCGAGGACGTTGGTCTCGATCATCGTCAGCCAATCGATGTCGCGAGCCTGAGCCACGGGCTCGAGGCCGAGCGCCCCGCCGGCGTTGTTGACGAGCACCGCCAGCTCGGCCGGCACGGCGGCGCAGAACGTCTCGACCGAGGCGGCGTCCGCAACGTCGAGACGCATCGCCTGCCCGCCGATCTCGGCCGCCAGCGCCTCGAGCCGCTCCATCCGCCGCGCTCCCACCATGACCTCGAACCCCACTTTGGCCAACGCCCGTGCCGTGGCCTCGCCGATCCCGCTCGACGCTCCCGTCACCACCGCCCATCTGCCGTTGGACATACGACCCTCCAGTTCGTCCACAAGCCTACTCGCGCTGCGGCCCGGCGCAACCCCCCGCCACCCGGGCCAATGTGGCACGGCCGCCAAGTCGGATGAAGGCGCCAGTCGGCACAGCGCTTGCTCCGGGAGCGGTCGTGAACCTCCTCCTTCCTTTCCTGGCGGCGGTGGTGGCGGCGACGCCGCCACCGGCTGTTCCTCGTCCGACACCCGAGCCGCGGGCGACCCGGGTCGTGGTGCTCAAACAGGCTCGGCTGCTCCACCTGCTGGCCGGCAACCGGGTCATCCGCACGTACGAGATTGCGCTCGGGCGCGAGCCGCTCGGGCCGAAGGAGAGGCACGGCGACGGGCGCACCCCGGAAGGCACGTACGTCCTCGACTGGCGCAACGCGAGAAGTGCGTTCTACCGCTCGATCCACATCTCGTACCCCAACGAGGAGGACCGCGAGCACGCACGCCGGCTTGGGGTGAACCCCGGAGGAGACATCGTGCTGCACGGCCTGCCCAACGGCTGGGGGTGGCTCGGCGCCTCCCACCGCCTGCGCGACTGGACGCTCGGCTGCATCGCGGTCACCAACGAGGAGATGGACGAGATCTGGCGGCTCGTGCCCGACGGCACGCCGATCGTCATCAACCCGTAGCCCGAACGACCAGTGGCTGGTGGCTGGTTCTTCCCCACCGCCCCACCCGTTGCGACCGCCACGCCGTCTCCCCCGCCCTGTCCCACCACCCACCCCGGCGCGGCCCGGAGCTCCGCGCCCGCCATCGTGTCCGTGGCCCTGCCGAGCGCATCTGCTCGCCCCACGAGGTGGGGAGAGGGTGGCGAGCGCAGCGAGCCGGGGGAGGGGCCAGAAGGGGGCGCGGACATCCCCGACCGCGCCGGCTGGTCGCGGGAACCAGCAACCATCAACCACCAACTCCAGGCTGGCCTCAGAACAGCAACTGCCAGCCGATGAGGAAGATCGGCAGGTCGGCGAGGACGTGCGCGAGCCACGGCACCCACACCGAGCGGTAGCGCAGGTAAAGCCACGACCAGGCGGCGCCGGCCCCGAAAACGGCCGCGGAGCCGGCCAGCACGAGCGGCCAGTGTGCCTGGGCGGCGAGCGCCAGGGTGTGGTGGGCGGTGAAGCACGCCGCTGAAGCCAACACCGCCAGCGTCGATGCCCCGGGACGGTCGCCCAAAAGCCGCTCCCACTGGCGGACGACGAACCACCGCCAGACGACCTCCTCGGCGAGCGAGTTGAGCAGCACCCAGTACGCGGACCCGGCCCCGTAGGCGAGCGGCGTCCCGATGCCGCTGCGCTCGGCCATGGCGCGCACGAGCGCGGGATCGAGCCAGGTCCGGCCCAGCGCAAGGTAGGCAGCGGTGATTCCCGCGGCCATGCCGACGCCCACGAGCAGACGCATCCCCAGCCCGCCGCGGCGCAGTGGCGACCAGCTCCAGCTCCCCTTCTCGACGCGCAGCCACCAGAAGGCTGGGAACATCACCAACCAGAGCTTGCCGAAGGCGAAGAGTGCCTGCCCGATCGGCCCTGGCACGAGCCAGTGCGCCGCTGCCACGGCGAGCGAGGGCACCGGCACCAGGAGTGCCAGTGCCGGTGCAGCTGCTCGCGTTTCGTCTCGGGCCACGAAGTAGATCATAGAGGCACTTCTGATCCGCAGGCAGGTGGTGTAGCCTGCCCGGCAGTCGGGAGGGTTGGACCGATGGCAAAGAAGCTCGTCGTGATGGCCGCGCTCGCAACCACGCTGGGAATCGCGGGCGCGAGCGCCCAGGAGATCACGGTCGCCGGCACGGCACAGCCGCGACTCACGGTGTTCGAGGGGTTCTTCAACCCCGGCTGCCCCGTGTGCGGAAAGGCTGCGGCAGCGGTCGAGCAGCTCGTCACCCAGTATCCGGCCAGCACGGTCCTGTTCCTGGAAGACGATCTGTACAACCCCAAAGGAGACCGCAAGTCGCGCTACCTAGCGGTGGGCTCGGGATGGTACTTCCCGTTCATCATGGTCAACAGCGGCCACCAGCACGTCGAGGGCGCCCCAAACGGCAGTAGCACCGACTTCGTGGCGCTGTACAAAGGAATGGTCGACGCCGAGAAGGCGCGGCCGGCGCTGGTCGAGGTCGCCGCCTGGTACCGACGGATCGGGGACACGATCAAGATCTACGCCGACGTCGTCAACACGACCTCGGTGTCGCTCTCGCCGTCGGCGTTTCCGACTTGGGTGCACGGCATCGTCTGGGAGGAGGCCAAGGTGGCGGAGACCAACCGCTACGTGCGCGCCGCCATGGTCACCCCGGTCCCAGGGCTTGCGCCGGGCGCGCGCGGTGGCTACACGCTGGAGAGCCCGGCGCTGTCGCCGGCGAGCTGGGACAAGGTCTTCGCCCTCGCCGTCGTCGACTACAAGCCCGGCGGGTTGACCGGCTCGACCTACGACATGTTGCAGGCCGCGCACGCACAGCCAGCAGCGTTCACGCCGAGCGCCACGCAGCTTGGCTTCACCTTTCCGACCAGCACGCCGACCGCGCAGATTCGCTTTGCCGGCCCCTACGTGCTGCAGTGGACCGCCACCTCCGACCGCCCGTGGCTGACCGTCTCACCGGCCAGCGGCCCGCTCGCCACGCCGGCGGTAGTCACGGTCGACGAGCTCGCCCTCCAGGTCGGCGAGAACACCGGCACCCTCACGTTCGCGGCCACCTCTCCCGACGGCATGAGCTTCACCGCCACGGTGCAGGTCTCAGCCACCCAGACCGCGCCGCCGCGCGTGCAGGAGCTGCCGGGCGTCGCCTCGGCACCGGGCTCCAACCAGACGGTGTGGCGCTCCTCGGCAACGCTGTACAACCCCATGACCACGCCGGTGTCGGTCAAGCTCGAGATCGTGCCGCGCGACAGCGCCACTGTCGCCGCGTCCAAACAGATCACCCTGGCCGCCAGCGAGCTCAAGGTGATCTCCAACCTCTACCAGGAGCTGTCAGCCCCCTCGGGAGCCGGCAACCTGCGCGTGACCGGCGACGCTCTCGCCTGGGTGCGAACCTTCAACCAAGGCGAGAAGGGCACCTTCGGTCAGGACCTGGCGGGCAGCGGCGAGGTGGTCTTCCAAGCCGACGAGCGCGTGCACTTCCCGATCGCCACCGCCACCAACCTGGAGACCCAGTTCCGCTCCAACTTGTTGCTGCTCAACCTCGAGAGCACCCCGATCGACGTGACGCTGCAATCGGGCAACGCGACCAAGGTCATCAGCCTCCCGGGTCGGACGTACCGGCAGCTCGACCAGGTGGGCAAGCAGCAGCTCGGCCTGCCGGCTGGCACCTCCATGCTCACGGTGCACGCGACCGGCACGTGGGTGGGGTACGTGTCGACCGTGGACCCGATCACCGGCGACCCGACGACGGTGCGCGGGCAGAAGGTACCGGCGCCATGAGGACCCTGATCTCCCTCGCGCTTGCGCTGGCGGCGGCGGGAGGAGCCGCCCAGACCCCGCCGACGCTCGCCAAGGTACGGTCCGAGATGGGAATTGCCTCGAAGCACGACGTGCGGGGGCAACGCGACGCCGTCGGCTTCGCCTCGACAGCCGAGCAGATGGCGACCGCCTGGAACGCCTCGGGCCCGCTCCTGCCCGAGGAACGACTCGGCGCGGCGCCACCGCCGGGGGTCGTCGCCGTCGTCTGTCCCCACGACGACTACCTGTACGCCGGGCGCATCTACAAGGCGATCGTGCCGCTGGTCACCGCCCGTACCGTCGTGCTCGTCGGGGTGTTCCACGGCTGGAAGCGGTTCGGCGCCCGCGACGTGCTGGTGCTCGACGGTTACCGGGCGTGGCGCACCCCGGACGGGGAGCTTGCGGTGTCACCGCTGCGCGACGAGCTGCGCGCGGCGCTGCCCGCGGGCACAGCGATCGTCTCCGCTGCCATGCACGACGGCGAGCACTCGCTCGAGGCGCTCGCCTACTGGCTCCACCACAGCCGGCCAGAGCGCGAGATCGTGCCGGTATTGGTGGCTACCTCCTCGTTCGAGCGGCTACAGACGCTCGCTGGCCAGCTCGGTGCGGCGCTCGTGCCAGCGCTGCAGCGGCGCGGGTGGCAGCTCGGGCGCGACGTGGCGGTCGTCATCTCCTCCGACGCCGTGCACTACGGGCCCGACTTCGGACAGGTCCAGTTCGGCGACGGCGGCGTCGAGGCCTACGAGAAGGCCACGGGGCGCGACCGGGCGCTGTTGACCGGGCCGCTCGCTGGCCCGGTGACGGTCGAGAAGCTGCGGCAGGCGTACGAGACCTGGGTGGACCCCGCCGACCCCGGCACCTACCGGGTGTCGTGGTGCGGACGGTTCTCGATCCCGTTCGGGCTGCTGCTCGTGCGCGACCTGGCGGCGAGGCTCGATCTTGCGGCACCGGTGGGTGTCCCGGTGGCGTACGGGACCTCGGTGGGCGGCCCGGAGATCACCAGCCGCGAGAGCGGCCTCGGGGTCACCGCCCCCGCCAACCTCTACCACTTCGTCGGCTACCCAGGCCTGGCGGTGATGCTGCCGCCGGCGGACTGAGGCCGGCGATGGAGCGCTGGCCGCCTGCGGTCGAGGCGTCCGGCGACCACTACTGCCGCGTCGTCTGCGGTGACCGCATCGACGCCGCGACGCACGAGCGGGTGCAGCGTGCCGTCGCGGCGCTTCAGGCGGCGGATCTCGAGGCCGTGGACAACCTGCACCCCGCCTACGCGACGGTTGGCGTGAGCTTCGACCCGCGGCGGGTGACCGCCGAGGCGATGCGCGTGGCGATCGCCGCCGCGGCGCGCGAGGCTGCGGCCTTCGAGCTTCCGCCGGCCCGCCGAATCGAAGTCCCGGTAGCGTACGGCGCGGAGTGGGGGCCGGACCTCGATGCTGTGGCCCGCCACGTGGGGATCACGCCCGAAGAGGTGGTGGCCCGTCACGCCCGCGCCGGATACATCGTGCACTTCCTGGGGTTCTCGCCGGGGTTCCCCTACCTCGGCGGGCTGCCGCCCGAGCTGGCGACGCCACGCCTGCCCACGCCCCGCCCGCGCGTCCCGGCCGGCTCGGTGGCGATCGGCGGCGCACAGACCGGGGTCTACCCCCAGGCCACCCCCGGCGGCTGGCGGATCATCGGCCGCACCCCGCTGCCGCTGTTCGACCCCCACCGGCCCGAGCCCGCACTCCTCGCCTTCGGAGACCACGTCGCCTTCCGCCCGCTGCCGCCGGGCACCTGGGTCGAGATCGAGCCGCGCCAGCCCGCGGCCTCGACGCGTGACGCCGTACCGGCGGCCGAGGTGGTGCGGCCGGGGCTGCTCACCACGGTGCAGGACCTCGGACGGCCCGGCCTCGCGCACCTCGGCGTGGCGCGCGGAGGGGCGGCCGACCCGCTGAGCCTGCGGATCGCAAACCTCCTCGTCGGCAACCCCGAAGGCGCCGCAGCGCTCGAGATCACGCTCTCGGCGTGCGCGCTCCGCCTCCTGCGCGATGCCGTGCTCGCCACAGCCGGCGCCGAGATGGCAGTGCGCGTCGACAGCCGAGCGGTCCCGGCCTGGCAGCCGGTGCTGGCACGGGCGGGCCAGGTGCTCGAGCTCGGCCCGGCTGACGAAGGGGCGCGGGCCTACCTCGCCGTGCGCGGAGGGCTCGCAGTGCCCGTGGCCCTGGGCAGCGCGTCCACGCACCTCGCGGCGGGGTTCGGCGGCGTCGAGGGCCGGTCGCTGTGTGCCGGCGACATCCTGCGGGTCTGGCCGGTCACCGCTCCGAGCTCGCGCCGCTACGGCGTGGTCGAGCCGGCCCTGCGCGCCTTCCTCACCCGAGCGGACACGCTGCGGGTGCTACCCGGACCGCACGCGCGAGCGCTCGGCACACAGGCCCTGGCCGCGCTCTCGGGCGGGACGTTCATCGTCAGCGCCCGTTCCGACCGCACCGGCGTGCGTCTGTCGGGCGAGCCGGTGTGTGCGGGCACCGGCACCCTCCTCACCGAAGGGGTGCCGACCGGGGCCGTCCAGGTCCCCCCCGACGGCCAGCCGATCGTCATGCTGGCCGACCACCCCGCGACCGGCGGCTACCCCCAGCTCGCCTCGGTCATCGCGGCGGACCTCCACCGCCTCGGCCAGCTCCGTCCCGGTCGCGCGGTGCGCTTCGACATCGTGGACGAGGCGACAGCGGCCGCGGCGCTGGCCGAGCTCGAGCGGGTTGTGGCAGGCTTGTCGAAAGGAGGGTGGGCATGAGCGGGGAGCGTGCGTGGTGGCGCCAGGCGACGCCGGCGCAGTGGCGCGTCCTCGCCGCAGCGATGGCGGGGTGGATGCTCGACGCCATGGACGTCATGCTCTACGCCTTTGCGCTGCCCACCATCCGGGCCGAGTTCGGTCTTTCCGGCGCCCAGGCCGGGGCGCTGGCATCGGTGACGTTGCTAGCCTCGGCCGCCGGCGGGATCGCCTTCGGCGCCCTCGCCGACCGCATCGGACGGGCGCGCGCGCTCGTGCTCTCGATCCTGACCTACTCGCTGTTCACGGCGCTGACCGCGACCGCGCACTCGTTGCCCGAGCTGGTGCTGTGGCGCACTCTGGTCGGTCTCGGCCTCGGCGGCGAGTGGGCGGCCGGCTCCGTGCTGGTGGCCGAGAGCTGGCCCGCGGCCCACCGCGGCAAGGCGATCGGCCTCATGCAGTCGGGGTGGGCGCTGGGCTACATCCTGGCGGCGCTGCTGTCGTCGGCGGTGCTGCCTACACACGGCTGGCGACCGCTGTTCGCCCTGGGTTTGCTGCCGGCGCTCGTCGTGGTGTGGATCCGCCGCCGGGTACCGGAACCGGACCGATTCGTGCCATCGACGCGGACCGGGGGGATCCCGTGGGCCGAGCTCGCGCGGCCGCCGCTGCTCGGGCGCGCCACCGTCGCGACGCTGCTGACGACCCTCGTGCTGTTCGCTTACTGGGGGCTGTTCACCTGGGTGCCGGCGTACCTCGCGAGCCCCGTGGCGTCGGGCGGGGCCGGACTGTCGGTCGTGCGCTCCTCGGCCTTCATCATTCCGATGCAGCTCGGCGCCTGGGCGGGATACGTCCTGTTCGGGGTGATCGCCGACCGCTGGGGGCGGCGGTCGACGTTCGCCGCCTTCGTCCTCGCCGCCGCCGCGGTCGTGCCGGTGTACGGCCAGCTCGCCCGCCACCCGGGGCTGCTCCTCGCCCTCGGGCCGCTCGTGGGGTTCGCCGGTCACGGCTACTTCTCGCTGTTCGGTGCCATGCTCGCCGAGCTGTTTCCCGGCCGGATCCGCGGCACCGCGCAGGGGCTCTGCTACAACCTCGGGCGCGCCATCTCGGCGCTCGCCCCGGCCACCATCGGGGCGCTCGCCGACCGCCACGGCATCGGCTCCGCCCTGGTGCTCACGGCGCTGTTCTTCGCCGCGTCGGCGGCGGTCGTGCGCCTGCTGCCCGAAACACGCGGGGAGGAGCTCGGTTGAGCCCCCACTCATCCTCCCGTTGGTGGGCGATGGTTGGTGGTTCGGAGCCTTCGGCTCCGCCCAGGCGGGAGGGGGAACCACCAACCAACAATCATCAACCATCAACCGTCTTCATTGATCTCAACCTCGACGCCGGGGAACGCCCGGAGGCGATCGCCGACGGCTCGGAGTGCGAGCTCATGGCGTTGGTCTGTTCGGTCAACATCGCCTGCGGCGCCCACGCCGGCGACGTGGCGACGATGGCCGCCACGCTCGCGGGCGCCCACTCACTGGGGGTGGTGTGCGGCGCCCACCCCGGCTACCCGGACCGCGCGGGGTTCGGGCGCGCGAGTCTGGAACTCGCACCGGAGGAGATCGCCGCCACCGTTCGCTCCCAGGTCGCGACGCTCGCGCGCCTCGCGGCGGAGTGCGGCGTGCATCTCGCCCACGTCAAGCCGCACGGCGCGCTCTACGCCGACGCCGCCCGTGATCCGGCGGTGGCGGCCGCTGTGGCTGCGGGCGCTGCTCCGTGGCGGGAGGAGCTCCGCCTCGTGGGGCTCGCCGGGTCGCCGTGCCTGGAGGTCTACCGCCGAGCCGGGTTCGACGTGGTCGCCGAGGCGTTCGCCGAGCGGCGCTACGAGCCGGACGGCACGCTGCGCCCGCGACGGTTTCCCGACGCCGTGATTTGCGCCCCCGATGAGGCGGCCGCCCAAGCCGTCCGGATCGCCGGCCGACGCGAGGTCGTCGCCGCCGACGGCACCGTCGTCGGCATCCGGGCCGACACGTTGTGCATCCACTCCGACTCCCCGGGTGCGCTCGCGGTCGCTCGCGCGGTGCGGCGAGCTCTGGACGGAGCCGGCATCGCGGTCAGGGCGGTCGGGCACGCATGAGACCCACAGCTGCGGAACCCGGCTATCGTCGCCTCGCCCACGGGCCCCGCACCTCGTGCCGACGGCTCGCGCACCGGCTCGGCTACGCGCTCGCGCGCTTTTTCGACACGGAGGTCCCGACGGCGCTCATCGTCGGTGCCGCGGGTCTCGGGCTCGTCTTGCGCTGGCGGGCGGTGGCGGTGATGCCGCTGCAACCGCCCCACGCGACGCCGGGCCTGCTCCTGGGGCTGGCCGAGGACGTGGCAGTGGCCGCGGCGCTCGCGCTCCTTGCGAGCCTCGGGCGGCTCGCCGCAGCGGCGGTCGCCGCAGCGTTCGCGGGTTTCTCGCTCGTCCACCTCGCCTGGTGCGAGGCTCTCATCTACTACGGCCACCCGCCACGCTGCGCCGACATCGAGGTGGCGGCCCAGGGCGTCTTCGTCACCCGCACCTTCGACCCCCTGGGGCTGGCGCCGGCGGCGCTGATCCTTGCCGTGGCGGTGGGGTCGATCCTGGCCAGTCTCCGCGCGCCGGCGCTGCGCGCCACCCGCGCCACGGTGCTCGGCGTGGGGCTCGGTGCGGCACTCGTGGCGGCCGGAGCGGAGGAGGTCGTTCCATCTCCCCAGTTCTACCGCCACCCGGCCCTCGTGGCGGCGAGCCTCTGGCGCTGCGTCGCCGCCAATCCGGCCGCAGCAGCACCGGCAGAGCCCTCGCCTCGGCTGCCCGTGACGAGCGTACGGGAGCTCGTGCCCACCGTCCCGGCCTCGTCCTTCCCCGACGGCGAGCATCCCCTCGCCTACCGAGCCCCGCCGCGCAGCTCGGCCGCCACCGTCCCGTCCGGGCTGCGCCCGAACGTCGTGTTCGTGCTCCTCGAGGGCGTGCGGGCGCACGAGGTCGGCGCCTGGGGTGGCCGCCTGCCCGGGCTCACGCCCAACCTCGACACCCTCGCCCGCAGCGGGATCCGCTTCGCGCGGGCGTACAGCCCCGGCACCCACACAGCGACCTCGGAGATGGGCCTGTGGTACGGGACGCTGGCGGTACCGGACGAGATCCTCATGCGCTCCCGGCCCACCGTGCCGCTGTCGGGCCTGCCGGAGCGTCTGCGCACCGCCGGCTGGCGGTCGTTCCTCTGGATGCACAACGCCGACCAGGAGATCTACAAGCGCGAGCAGTTCTACCTGCCTCGCGGTTTCGGGCTCGTCGACGAGCGGGGGTTCCCGTCGACCGACCCCGTCACCAACTGGGGCCGCTCCGACCGGGCACTCATGCGCTTGGCACTCGACGCCTTCGACCGGCTCGATGAGCCCTTCGCAGCCATGCTCCTGACCGTAACCAACCACCTCCCGTTCCAGGTACCGGCCGACGCGAGGAGCCGCTACCCGATCCCCGACGCGCTGCGCCAGGACATGCTGGCCCGCTACGGCCGCTCCGGCGGTCGCTACAGCGTGGCCATGCTCGAGACCATCCACTACACCGACGAGGCGGTGGGGGCATTGGTCGAAGGGGCACGCGGCCGGAGCTGGTTCGGCCGTACCCTGCTCGTCATCGCCGGCGACCACGGGCTGCCCCTCGCCCCGCTCGAGGGTGTCGCCGGAGCACACGAGCTGGCCGAGCTGCGGCACCGGGTGCCGCTGCTGATGTGGGCGCCATGGTTGACACCGGGCATCGCGGTCGACGACCCCGTCTCGCTCGCCGACATGCCGGCGACCATCCTCGGCCTGCTCGGCATTGGCGGGCTCCGCTCGGGACCGGGGGTCGACGCGCTGGCCGCGGCGCCGACGGATCCCCTGCGGCCGGTCATCGGCTGGAACGACGAAGCCCGGCAGCTCACCATCGCGACCCGCGATTGGGTCTATCACGCCACCGTGGGCGAGCGCCCGGTCGACGGCGAGCACCCGATCCTGGACGAGCAGCTCGTGGAGGATCGCTCCGGCTCCGAGGCTCCGGACGGTCCCGCACGGGCACCCGCGCTCGAGCAGGGCCGCCGGTGGGCGCGCGTCTACCTCGGCGTCTACCCGTGGCTGGTCACGAGCGGGCGCTCCGTCGTACCGCCGGAGAACACGGCACCGTGAGCCTCGTACCTGAGGACAGCCGGCGATTCCGGCGGCGCGCCCGGCTGCTCGGCTGGCTCGCCCTGGTGGTCGCGGTGGCGGTGGGAGGCCTGATGCTGCTCGAGCGCCACCTCATTTTCTTTCCGGCGCGGTATCCGATCGGCGAGTGGGACCTCGGGGCGTGGCGGCGCCGCACGGGCTGCCAGCTCGAGGACCGCTTCCTCACCACCTCGGACGGCGTGCGTCTCCACGCCTGGTGGGTGAGCCCGCCGGACCCGGCTCCGCCAGGTGAGACGATCCGCTCGGCCCTGCTGTACCTCCACGGCAATGCCGGCAACCTCTCGCACCGTGGCGCCGTGGTGGCAACACTCGCCCGGCACCTGGGGATGGACGTCCTCATCCCCGACTACCGCGGGTACGGCCGCAGCGAGGGCCGCCCGGGCGAGGAGGGGCTGTACGAGGACGCCCGGACGGTGTGGCGCTTTTTGACGGAAGACCGTGGGCTGCCGGCGAGGCGGGTCGTCGTCTACGGCAAGTCGCTCGGCGGGGGGGTGGCAACGCGCCTCGCGAGCGACGTCCACCCGGCCGGCCTCGTGCTGCAGTCGACGTTCACCTCGATCCCGGACCTGGCTGCGCACCACTACCCGTTCGTGCCACGGCTTTTCGTCCGCACCCAGATGGACTCCCTGTCGAGGATCGCCTCGGTCGGCTGCCCGGTGCTCATCATCCACAGCCGGGCCGACGAGGTCGTGCCGTTCGCCCAGGGTGAGCGGCTGTACGCCGCGGCGAGGGAACCGAAACGGTTCTTCGCGGTCGAGCTCGCCGGCCACAACGACACCTTCGACGCCGGCGGGGAGGCGCTGCTCGCCGCCCTCGTGGAGCTCGCCCGAGCCGGCCTGGGCGAAAAAGCTACTCCTGCCAGGTGTACGAGATGATGATGCCGTCCCGGCCGACGTAGAAAGATCGCACCGAGGTGTAGGCCACGGCTGGCGGGCTCGGGGTCGTACGCCCAGTGGCCGGGTCGATGGTCGGCGGGGCGGCCATCCGGCGCTCCACCTCCCAAACGTACATCTTGTTCTCGCCCTGCGGCACGATCCGTTTGGCGGGACCGAGCTTGGCAATCACCTCGTCGATGTGATGGCCGGTCCAGTCCGTGGGCTTGGCGCTCGCGCACCCCACGAGGGGCACCACCAGTGCGAGGACGAGCGCGACTGCGAAGAAACCTCGGTGCATTGCCTTCCCATCCTTCCGGTTCCGGACAGATTGTACCAGAGCGTTGGGTGGTCGCACCACGACACCGCGACTCGAACTGCCGTCTCGGAAACTGGGGTGGAGGGGTAGGGGCGAGGCTGATTGGGCTCGGCTGTGCTGTGATGTCACGATCGATTCCGAAACGGCTGGGGCCATCGCCCGCTCGGGATGCCCGTCTTCCCCATTCGCGGTCGCACGAGAGGGGGACGGACGCCACACCAGCATCGACGAATCGACGCGTTCCCCGGGGCTGCGCGTGGTGCTCGTGCTACCTCGAGCCCCAAGAGAGCAACGCTGCTTGCCCACTGCTTTCGCAGTGCGCGAGGCGAGGCACCATGCGACGGGTCATGTTCCACGAGTACTTCACGGGCGACTCGGCGGCAAGCTCGGGTTCCGCTTTCCGTTTAGATGGCGGGAGAAAGCCGACTGCCCGCCCAGCAGTTCGTGACCTGGACCGGCGCAGCAGGGTCCTACCCGGGTGGCGTGCGAGGCAGCTTGAAAGAGCTCGGCGTCGACGTGGGGAGAAGCACGACACCGAGCGGAACGACCCCAGTTCGCGCCACGAGGAACGTGCCGTATCTCCCGGGTGGCAGGAAGGAGAGCGAGACGCCGCCGTTCTCGGCAGTGCGCCCAGGAAGGCCCATCGCCGTCAAGGCCCGGAAAACCAGGTCAAACGGAATCCAGACCCCATCCTCTTTCTGAAACGCAAGGCCAGCGCCTGCTGCTGGCTCACCGTCGGCGGCTAGGATGGTCAACGGCGACGGGGGCCCCTGCGCACCGAGTCTGAGCAGGACCTCGTGTTCACTCGCAGTGACCCAGTCGAGTGTATGTCCCGCTGCGACGGCGAAGACGACCGTCCCGGTCGGACACGTCAGCACAAATCGCCCAGCCGCATCCGACTCCGTGCTGCACGACCGTTTGCCGTCCGGCCCCGGAGAAAACCCGATCACCAGCGCGCCCGCGACCGGTGTTCCCGCTGTGCCAACCACTTGGCCAACCACCTCCACACCTTTTTCCAGCGAGATCGTGATCGGTGACGGGGCGGGGTTCTTGCCCAAGGCAACAGTCCTCGGAAGGTAGCCGCGTGCTGAGGCGTACACTTCTACACTCAGCTCATCCTTCAGGTAGATCTGGAAGGACCCGTCGTCCTTCGCCTCGTAGCTCGACACATAGCGCCGCCCACCGCCCTCTTGAGACACCGCGACATCTGCTGCTGCCAGGGGTGCTCCTTCGGGCGCTCCGACAACGATGCCGCTGAGAACCCGGCTCCCGAGCAGAATATCCCGCTTGAGAACCTCGCCCTCCTTCGCTTCCCTTGCGTCGAGCAGAACGGCCTCAAAGTCGCCCTCTGGTGGATGCGCCTCCACGAGGTACATGTCAGGCGCCCACAAGCGAAGAGTGAACGCCCCCGCGATTCCGCTCTCTACCTCCGCTTTCTGGCCCCGACGGGAGATCAGTAGTCGCACGTCGGCAACCCCGTGCTCGCCCCGGAGGACTCTCCCCTCGATGGTGAACGGTACTGGCCTCAGCACCAACTCCTGCTCGCCCGGTTGCAGATCAGCCTCCGCTGTGAACCCCAGCTCGGTTCCGACCTTGGTCAGCGTGAACCGGTGCGTTCCGGTTGCAAGCTCGAGCTCCGTTTGCGCGGTATCCATCTCGAGGTCACGTGGTCGTACGAAGCGCCAGGGTGCCTGCTCGTCCTTTCGTTCGCCCTCCTCGACCCGGAGTGCGTAGGGGGGGCTCTCGAGCTCGGACTCGACACGCACCCTCGTTACGGCAATGGGCTCGAGGTCGAGCTCGCCTGTTTCGAGCGTCCCCTCTTTTCCCTCAATCGCGATTTCCTTCGTGATCCCTTTGTGATACTGCGCCTTGAAGAGGAGGCGCCAACGGCCGCTCGGCAACGGACCGAGCTCGAAACGGCCATGCGAGTCCACCTGTGCTTCCAAGGCTCCGAGAGCCGCCAGCCCCCTCAGACAGGAGTCCGGAACCCGAGCGCCGAGCAGCGTGGCCTCGACACTGGGTGTGAACGCCCAAAGGTCGCGCGTTCGCACCGTGCCACCCACTCGCGCGCCTGGATTGGGCGCAAGCAGCTTCGCCACAACCGAAGCCTCTTCGGGGAGGGAAACCTCCCGCCATTGCACGGGTTGGCCTGAAACAGCGAGCACCAAACAACCATGCCCTCGCGAAAGGTCGGTCGTTCCCGGCAACGAAGTCGATGCCAACTGAACGTCACTGTCTCGAACCCACGCGAGCCGAGCAGAACCCGTACCGGTCGGTAGTTGGATGGGCTCCGCGGCGCACGTCGCCGCAACCGCAAGGAGAGCAACCAGGCTGCCCGCAACAACCCGCCACACTCTATGCATCTCTCACCTCCGAATCTCCGGAAGGCCCGCCGGCAGGGGTCTGAAGAGAGTAGAGTCCCCTGACGTGGTATACGAGAGGTTCCCCGTCGTCGTCGGGCCTGTGGGAGTTGCGGGAAACGCGAAGCGTTTTCCAAGCGGCTGTGGGAAACGCGGGAGGGATCCCGGAGCGGCGCTGGAGGTCGCCCTTGCGTTGCCTGAGGCGAGCTGCCCGTGGGCCTTTGGGTTCTTGGTTCATCGTGCTGTACGACTACCACCACGAGACTACCCACGAGTCAACCCTCGCCAGGGTTTGCGAAGACAAAAACCCCGACCCCGACCGGCTCGACCTATGGCGCCGCTGTACGACTCCTCGGCAATGTCACGATCGATTCCGAAACGGCAGCTACCCGAACACCACCCGCCTGCCCTCGACGTGCCAACCGCGGGTGAGCAGGAGGCGCAGCGCCTCGGCGTAGGCGCGGTGCTCCTGCTCGAGGATGCGGGCGGCGAGCGTCTCCGTCGTGTCGTCGTCGAGCACCGGCACGGCGCGCTGGGCCACGATCGGGCCGGTGTCGCACCCGGCGTCGACGAGGTGCACGGTGCAGCCGGAGACCTTGACGCCGTACTCGAACGCCTGGCGCTGCGCCTCGCGCCCCGGGAACGCCGGCAGCAGCGCCGGGTGGATGTTGAGGATGCGCTCGGGGAAGGCGGCGACGAACTCAGCACCGAGAATGCGCATGTACCCGGCCAGGCAGACCCACTCGGTACCCGCCGCGCGGACGGCGGCGACCATCTGCCGCTCCTGCTCCTGCTGGCCGAGCCCTTTGCGCGGGATGACGCGGGTGGGGATGCCGCGCTCCCGCGCTCGAGCAAGACCCGGGGCGTCGGGCCTGTCGGAGAGCACCAGCACGATTTCGGCTGGCACCTCGCCGCGAGCGCAGCCGTCGGCCAGCGCCACGAAGTTGGAGCCACGTCCGGAAAGCAGCACCGCCACCCTGGCAGGTCGTGTCTCGGGCGGGGGCGGGCACCCTCCCCCATCCCCCGTTCCCCTTCCCTTGCTCATCGGCGGACGAACCTCACGCCGGGCTCGCCGGCGACCCGGCCGACGACCCAGCCGGGACCGTGGGGCACGAGCGACTCCAGGACGTCGCCGAGGCTTTCCTCGGCGACCACCAGGATCATGCCGACGCCGAGGTTGAAGGTGCGGCGCATGTCGTCCTCGGGGACACGGCCGGCCCGGCGCAGCAGCCCGAACAGCGGCGGCTCGTCCCACGAGTCGACGAAGATCTCGGCTCCGAGCCCCGCGGGCAGGGCACGCGGGAGGTTGTCGGGGATCCCGCCACCGGTGACGTGCGCTGCGGCCTTGACGAAGCCCCGCTCCAGCAGTGGGCCGACCGCCGGCAGGTACGAGCGATGGACGGCCAGCAGCGCCTCGGCGACCGTACGGCCCAGCTCGGGCACCGGGCTGTCCACCCCCAGGCCCAGCACCTCGAAGAAGATGCGCCGTGCCAGGGAGTAGCCGTTGGTGTGCAGACCGGTCGAGGGCAGCGCCACCAGCACGTCGCCGGCCACCACCGCCTCGCGCCGGAGCAGCCGGTCGCGGCGGCAGCCGCCGACGACGAACCCCGCCAGCTCGTACTCACCTCGGGCGTAAAACCCCGGCATCTCGGCCGTCTCGCCGCCGAGCAGTGCGCAGGCGTTGGCCCGGCAACCGCGCGCCAACCCTTCGACCACCCGTACCATGACGCCGGGCTCGAGCGTGCCCGAGGCGAAGTAGTCGAGGAAAAACAGCGGCCGCGCCCCGCACACCAGGATGTCGTTGACGCAGTGGTTGACGAGGTCTTCGCCCACGGTGTCGTGGATACCGGCCAGTTGCGCCACCTTGAGCTTGGTGCCGACGCCGTCGGCGGAGGCGACCAGCACCTGCCCCGCAGGGTTGTCGGGCTCGAGCGTGAACAGCCCGCCGAACGCCCCGATGTCCGACAGCACACCGGCCGTGAAGGTGGACCTCGCGAGGCGTTTCACCCCGACGAGCGCCCGGTCCTGGGCATCGATGTCCACCCCCGCGGAGGCGTACGTGAGGGGAGAATCGGTCGGTGCGCTCATGGGCCGGGAATGATAGCGGACGACCTGTCCGTGTCCACCACCTCGGCGGCGCCGTCCGGGTCGAGCACCGGGTAACGACCGGAGAAGCACGCCGTGCAGAAGTGCTCAGCCGGGGTGCGCAGGCAGGCGAGCATGCCGTTCTCCGTGAGGTAGCCCAGGGAGTCGGCGCCGACGAAGGCGCGGATCTGCTCGACGCTTTGGCTCGAGGCGATGAGCTCGCGCCGCTCCGGGGTGTCGATCCCGTAAAAGCACGGCCCGATGGTGGGCGGCGAGGAGATCCGCAAGTGCACCTCGGTAGCACCGGCGTGCCGTAGCATGGTCACGATCTTGCGCGAGGTGGTGCCGCGCACGATCGAATCATCGACGAGCACCACCCGCCGACCGGCGACCACGCTGCGCACCGCGTTGAGCTTGATCTTCACCCCGAAATGGCGGATCGACTGCCGGGGCTCGATAAACGTCCGCCCCACGTAGTGGTTGCGCACCATGCCGAGGGCGAACGGAACCCCCGAGGCGTGGGCGTAACCGAGCGCCGCCGGGATCCCCGAGTCCGGCACCCCGACCACGACGTCGGCCGGCACCGGCCTTTCCCGCGCGAGCTGCCGCCCGAGCTCCAGCCGCACCGCCTGTACGTCCTCCCCGAACACCCGCGAGTCGGGGCGGGCGAAGTAGATGTGCTCGAACACACAGTGGGAGAACGGTCCCGGCGAGGCCGGGCGAATGACCCACGGCTCCTCGCCCCACAACTCCACCACCTCCCCGGGTCCGACCTCCCGCACCTCCCGGGCCTCGATGAGGTCGAACGCGCAGGTCTCGGACGCCACGATCCACGACTCGCCCAGCCTGCCGAGCACCAGCGGGCGGAAGCCGTGGGGGTCGCGGGCTGCGAACAGGCGCCCGTCCACCATGACCACCATGGAGTAGGCGCCTCGCCCGGCATCGAGCGCCTCCAGCAGCGCATCCTCGAACCTGGCCGCGCGGGAACGAGCCAGCAGGTGCAGGAACACCTCGCTGTCCGAGGAGGACTGGAAGATCGCCCCGTCCCGCTCGAGCCGCCGACGTAGCTGCTGTGCGTTCACGAGGTTGCCGTTGTGGGCCACGGCCAGCCGCCCGCGGTGGGTGTTGGCGAACACCGGTTGAGCATTGACGAGCGAGGAGTCGCCGGCGGTCGAGTAGCGCACGTGGCCCACCGCGACGAGCCCCGGCAGCCGTCGCAAGGTCTCGCGGTCGAAGATGTCGGCGACGTAGCCCATGGCCTTGTGGTGGCGCAGCTCGTCGCCGTCGAACGAGGCGATCCCGGCCGACTCCTGGCCGCGGTGCTGGAGCGCATACAGGCCGAGATAGACCAGGTTGGCCGCGTCGGCGTGGCCCCAGACCGCGCAGACGCCGCACTCGTCGTGGAAGCGGTCGTCTCGGTCGGACGGGTCCCCGAGCTTTCGCCACCGCGCCACCGATGAGCTGCTCACCCTTGGACCCCTTCCATCCACTCGAGCTGCCGCTCGGGCAGGCCACAGAGCTCAGCCATGCTCTCGGAGAGCACGATTCGCTTCCCGGCCCGGACCACGAGGCGGTCACCGCCCACCGTCCCCAGCCGGGCCAGCTCCATCCCCTCGCACGCTTGCACCAGCGCCGGCTCGCAGGCCGGCTGCACCGCGAGCAGAAAACGCCCCAACCACTCACCGAACAGCACGCGCGCCACCAAGGAGTCCCACGGGATCGTCAGGTCGGCGCCGCAGTCCGGGGAGCCCATGCGCACCAAGGCCGTGACCAGCCCGCCGTCGGAGATGTCGGTGGCCGCCACCACACCGAGCCGAACCAGCTCGGCCACAACCCGGCTGCGCCGCCGCTCCGCCACGTGATCGACCGCCGGCACCGGACCCGCCTCGAGACCCAAGATGATCTGCAGGTAGCGGCTTCCGCCCAGCTCGCCTTCGAGCGGTCCGAGGACGTAGAGCGCCTCACCCAGCTCCCAGCTCCCGCGCGGCACGTGCCTCACCTCGGCGACCACCCCGACCATGCCGATCGCCGGTGTCGGCAGGATGCTCTGTCCTGAGGTCTGGTTGTAGAACGAGACGTTGCCGGACACCACCGGTATCTCCAGCACCCGGCACGTCTCGGCCACCCCCTCGATGGCGGCCACGAACTGGCCCATGACGGTGGGGTTTTCGGGCGAGCCGAAGTTGAGGCAGTCGGTCACTCCCACCGGCTCGGCGCCCACGCACGCCAGGTTGCGCACCGCCTCCGCCACCGCCTGGGCGGCGCCGCAGTACGGATCGAGCCCACAGGCGAACGAGTTGCAATCGGTGGTGGCGGCGAGGCCGATGCGCGTACCGGGGATGAGCACCAGGGCCGCGTCGGCACCCGGGCCCACCACGGTCGCAGCACCCACCGACTGGTCGTACTGCTGCCAGATCCGGCGCGCCGAGACGAGCTGGGGTGCGGCGAGCAGCGTCTTGAGCTCCGTCCCCCAGTCCCGATCGCGCAGCGCCGGCAGTGTCGCCGGGGCGGCCGGCTCCGGCCGCCGGAACGGTCGCTCATAGCGCGGTGCGTCGTCGACCAACGGGGCGATCGGCAGCTCGAACGCTGGCCCACCACGGAAGGTGGCGCGCACCACCGGCTCTCCGATGACGCGCCCGATGTCGGTGGCGTCGAGCCCCCACCGCTTGCAGAGGTTGATGACGCTCATAACGTTGCCGGGGGTAACGATGAGCAGCATGCGCTCCTGGGACTCCGAGAGCATGAGCTCGTACGGTGTCATCCCATGCTCCCGCACCGGCACCGCGTCGAGGTCGAGCACGAGCCCGCAACCGGCACGTGAAGCCATCTCGAACGAGGAGGAGGTCAGGCCAGCCGCACCCATGTCCTGGATCCCGACCACGAGGCCGCGCGACATGAGCTCGAGGCAGCACTCGATCAGCAGCTTCTCGGTGAGCGGGTCCCCCACCTGCACGGTGGGTCGCTTGGCGGCCGCCGCCTCGTCGAACGCGTCGGAGGCCATGGTGGCGCCGTGGATGCCGTCGCGGCCGGTCTTGGAGCCCATGTAGACGACGTGGTTGCCGGGACCCGACGCACGCCCGTAGAAGATGCCGTCCTCGCGCGCCACCCCGACCACCATGGCGTTGACCAGGATGTTGCCGTTGTACGACGGGTGGAAATCCACCTCCCCGCCGACCGTCGGCACCCCGACGCAGTTCCCGTAGTCGGAGATGCCGCGCACCACCCCGTCCACGAGGTACCGCATGCGCGGCGCGTCAGGGTCCCCGAAACGCAGCGAGTCGAGCGCCATGATCGGGCGGGCGCCCATCGTGAAGACATCGCGCAGGATCCCACCGACACCGGTGGCTGCTCCCTGGTACGGCTCGATGAACGACGGGTGGTTATGCGACTCCATCTTGAAAACCGCTACCCACCCCTGACCAACGGCGACCACCCCGGCGTTCTCACCGGGACCCTGGATGACTCGTGGGCCCTGTGCCGGCAGCTTGCGCAGATGTGCCCGGGACGATTTGTACGAGCAGTGCTCCGACCACAGCGCCGAGAAGATCCCCAGCTCGACCAGGTTGGGGGTGCGCCCGAGCGCGGCCAGGAGCCGTTCCCACTCTTGCGGGTGGAGCCCGTGCTCGCGCGCGAGCTCGAGGTTGGCCTCGGCGTCCCACCTCATGCTGCCTCCACCAGGGCGCGCATCAACGCCCACCCGTCCTCGCCACCGAGCAGGCGGGAAATCCGCCGCTCGGGGTGCGGCATCATGCCCAGCACCGTGCCCTCGCGGCTGACGAGCCCGGCGACGTTTTGGAGCGACCCGTTGGGGTTCGCATCGGCCCGCACCTGCCCGCTCGGATCACAGTACCGCAACGCCACCGCCCCCTGCTGCTCGACCTCGCGGACTACCGCCGGCTCGGCGAACCAGTTGCCTTCCTTGTGGGCGATGGGCAGGCGAAGCACCTGCCCCGGCTGGAGGGTGCGCAGCAGCGGCAAGTCGGTCCGTTCGACCCGCACGTGCACGTCGCGGCAGATGAACCGCAGGGAGCGGTTCATCAGCATGGCGCCGGGAAGCAACCCGATCTCGAGCAGGATCTGGAACCCGTTGCAGATTCCCAGCACCGCGCCACCCTGGTCGGCATGCCGGCGCACGGCCTTCATCACCGGCGAGTGAGCGGCCATCGCCCCGGCCCGCAGGTAGTTTCCGTAGGAGTACCCGCCGGGCAGGAGCACGGCACCGCACCGCTGCAGATCTCTCGACTGATGCCACACCGGCACCGCTTCGCCACCCACGGCCTCGACCGCTGCCAGGGCGTCACGGTCGCAGTTGGAGCCGGGGAAGATGACCACCGCCACGCGTGGACGTCGCCCGCCGTCGGTCATGGCAGCCGAACCTCGTAGTCCTCGATGACCGGGTTGGCCAGCAGCTCGCGCGCGGCCTCGTCGGCTCGAGCCCGGACGCGCTCGCAGTCGTCGCCCTCGACTTCGAGCAGCACGAGCTTGCCGACCCGGACCTGCGTCACTTCCTCGAAGCCGAGGCTCGAAAGCACCCGTCGGATCGCCTCACCCTGCGGGTCAAGCACTGCTTCCTTGAGCTTTACGCGGACTTCTACCTGCATGTTGCCTCCGTGCGCCCCTACCCCCAGTCCGGGGTCCGGGGCCCTGGGTGAGGACCCCCACCCGGCCGGTCGGGAGTTGAGAGTCGAGAGTCGAGAGCCCCCTCCCTGCCGACAGCCTGTGCGGGGGCCGGGAGATCGACGACGAGAGAATGATCCTGGCTGGAGACCTGGCAACGGACAGCGCTGCCGGCCAGCACCCGCCCGAGCTCCGCGCGCACCAGATCGGGGGTGTTGTTCTCCTGCGAGAGGTGCATCGCCACCACCAGCTGGAGCTCCGGCCCGACGAGCTGCTCGAGCGCGTCGCGTGTCTGGCTGTTGGACAGGTGTCCGGTGCGCGAGCGGATGCGCTGCTTGAGGGGCCACGGGTACGGGCCGAGGCGCAGCATGTCGAGGTCATGGTTGGCCTCGAGCAGCAGCGCGGTGCACCCGGCAAGGCATTCGACGAGCGGCGCGGTCATCGTGCCGGTGTCGGTGACCAGTCCGAGCCGCCGTCCTCGATGGGTGAACACGAAACCGATCGGCTCGGCGGCATCGTGGCTGGTCGCCACCGGCAGCACCTCGAGGCCATGCTGGGTCAGCGGTTGCCCCGAGCGCAGCAGCGGCTCGACCGCGACCCGGCCAGCGAGCGCTTTGCGGGTGCCCTCGCTGCCCACGACAGGGAGCCGGTGCTGCTTGTGGAAAGCCTCGAGTCCACGCACGTGATCGATGTGCTCGTGGGAGAGGAGCACCGCCTCGATGTCGGCGGGCCCGAGCCCGTGGGGCGCCATCCGGGTCCGCAACTGCCGGTACGAGAGGCCGCAGTCCACCAGCACCCGGGTGCCGTTGGCCTCCACCACCACGGCGTTGCCGCGCGAGCCCGAGGCGAGGACGACGATGCGCACCCTAGGCCGCTCCCTTCGGTAGAAAACAGCCTCGGCCAGCCTCCGATCGAACCTCGTGTCGCCGCACACCCACCTCTTTCGAGCCGCAGCCAGCGGCGCCGCCAGTGTACCAGTCACACTCCGGTGGACCCGAAGCCGCCGGCACCGCGCGGGCTCGGAGGCACCACCTCCACCTCGACGAACTGGGCCTGCTCCACAGGCGCCACCACGAGCTGGGCGATGCGGTCCCCGCGCCTCACCACGAACGGCTCACTCCCCATGTTGGCCAGCAGCACCTTGACCTCGCCTCGGTAATCGGAGTCGATGGTACCGGGCGCGTTGGCGAGCGTGACTCCCCACCTCAGCGCCAGGCCCGAGCGGGGCCGGATCTGGACCTCGAAACCCTCCGGAATCGCCAGGACGAGCCCGGTCGGCACCGCCGCCCGCTCGCCGGGCGCGAGCGTCAGGGGTGTGTCTACGGCTGCCACGACGTCGGCGCCGGCTGCCCCCACCGAGAGGTATCGTGGCAACGGCAGCTGTGCGGCATGCGATAGCCGCTGCACGAGCACGAGAGGGCCGGTCAAACGAGCCTCCGCACGTCCTCGGGGAGGACCACCCCACCCCGCGGTCCGCACACCGCCCCGGCCAGGTTCTCCAGTCGGACCGTCTCACCTGCCAACACCCGCACCCGCTCCGGAGTGATCGCCTCCAGCTCACGGCACACCCCGGCGGCGTCGAACCGGCGATGCCGGGCCAGCCACTCCCCGGCATGTGCCTCCATCAGCGCCTCGGCTCCCTCGGCACCGAGCACCACGCCGGCCAGCAGTGCCTGCTTGGCGAGCTCGACCTCGCGCTCGGTCACCGCCCCGGCGCCCACCGCGGCCAAGACACCCAAGAGCACCTCCCAGCAGGCGGCCGCCTGGCGGGTCGGGGCCGAGAACATGATCTCCAGCACACCTGCCGGAGCCGCCGCGTAGACCGCGGTCGAGATCTCGTACACGAGCCCCAGGCGATCGCGCATCTCGCGAAACAGCCGGCTCGAGGCTCCACCCCCGAGCAGCTGGTGCAGCACACCCAGCGTGTAGATCTCCGGGTGGTCAGCGGGTAGCCCGGGGAGCACGAGGTTGGCGTACATCTGCTCGATCCCGTCGCGCTCTTCGGCCAGCACCCCTGGACGCCAAGCCGGTGGGAGGTGGGTGACGCGTCCGGCCTTCAGGCCGCGCGCCCCCGCTTCCGTGAGCGCCTGCGGCAGCGGTACGCCAGGCGGCGCCACCACCACCAGCAGCTGGTTGCCAGACCCGAAGCGAGCACGGTGAAACCGCACCAGGTCGGACACCGTCAGGCGTTCTACGACCTCGCGACGACCCAGCACCGGCCGGGCCAAGGGGTGATCCGCCCAGCACGCCTGCAGCGCCAGCTCGGCCACGACCTCGGCGGGCGAATCCTGAACCAGGTCGAACTCGGCGCCGACCACCGAGCGCTCGAGCTCGAGCTCATCGGCCCGCACCACGGGCTGCGATACCGCCTCCAGCACCAGCTCCGCCGCCTCCTCGAGGCGCTCCGCTGGGACGTGCGCGGTCACGGCGCAGACCTCCCGCGTCGTGAACGCGTCCACCGAGCCACCGAGCGAGTCGGTCAGCTCGGCAATGGCCTCAGGGGTGCGCTGACCGCATCGTCGCAACAGAAGGTGCTCCAGCAGGTGCGTGACACCCGCCAGATCCGCCGGCTCGTCGGCCGAGCCGCTCCGTACCCACACGCCGAGCGCCGCGGTGGCTCCGGGTACCGTTTCGTGCAGGATGACAGGAGCTCCCGTCATAGAGCGCGCAGGATACCAGCGCCGGGCGACTCCGTCCCCCACCCGAACGGGAGGTGGGGGTGAGAGGTCCGCCACGTCGGTCAACGCTTCCCGGTGGGCACGACCGAGGGGACCGGAGGCTTGGGCCCGGCCTGCTTGTTGGGGTCGAAGATGAACTTCCAGTCGCAGTAGCGAGTGCGTCCGTCGAGGATGCGAATCGACTCCTCGCACGAGCGTGAGGTGACGCCCACGATCGGGCCGCCCTGCGGCTGACCGGGCGCACCGAAGCCGGGCGTCGCTTGCGGCGTGGGCTGGGGCGTGGGCCTTCGCGTAGCGTCTGGCCCAGGTGGGGTGACTGCCTGCCCGTCCTGGCCGAAAAAGAGGGGTTGCCAGTCGGACTTGCCGGTGAAGGGATCCTTCCACTGCTTACGGATGACGCGTGGCTTGGCCTTGTAGAGCTCCTCGAGGCTCAGCGGGAAACGGCCGTTGCGAGCCCGGAAGAGACGGATCGCCTCGACGAACTGCTGGCCGCGGAAGATCAGCTCCTCCTCATTCTCTCGCCGCTTCTGAAAGGTGACGCTCTGGATCGCCACGGTGAGCCCGATGGCCATCACCGCCAGGATGACGATGACCGCGGCCAGGGTGAAGCCCTGGGACCGCTTTCGGCGGACGATCCGCGGCCGGTACTCCGGGGCCCGCCACCCAGGGTCCGCAGCCCGCGGCCGAGGTGAGAACCGAGCGAGGGCGTCGCGGCCCCGAGACCCCCCCTGCACGGGCTTCACCAGTCGGCGTAGCGGGATCCATCGAGCGCCGTGGCGTCCGAGCCCGACCTCACGTCGATGATTCCCGGCGGCTGCTCCTGGTCACGCTCGTCGGACTCTTCGGTCGCCTGCTCGAACAGGGGGTCCCACGAGTCGGCGCTGCCGGTGAACGGATCGACCGGGAGCCTGCGCAGATAACCCAAGCTGACCAGCTCCTCGAGCGAGCTCGGGTAGCGCGCCCGGTCACCGTGGAACTGGTCGATGCACGACCGCAGCGTGAAGAGGTCCTCCTTGAGCGCTGCTTCCTTGGCCCGGACGGGTGCGGTACGCATCGCCGGCACGGCGATGGTGGCCAGGATGCCGATGATGGTCACGACGATGATGAGCTCAATGAGCGTGAACCCTCGCTCCCCTTTCCTCCCACCCATGGGACAGGAAGCATCGAACCCAGGCGAGCGCTGCGCGGACCCGGTTTCCGGCGGACCGGGAGGCTTTGCAGCGGTACCTGCCATCAACCCCTCCGCAACGGACCACCCGGGTTGAGCGCGCAGCTCCAACCGGGCCGACCCTCTTCCAGATCTCCGAATCCACTCTCCCGTCCGCAGTCTTCTCATCACCAGTCCTTGTACTTGGTGCCATCGAGAGCGGTAGCCCCCGAGAGCGAGTACACGTCGTAGACGTTCTGCCTGCCCCAGGTGCGGGAGTCCGCCTCGTCCTGGTACGAGCGCATGCCCCATTCTGCCTCGCCGGTCATGGGATCGATCGGAATGCGCCGCAAGAACTTCTTCTTGATCGTTTGACCGACCACGTCGACACCCTCGACCAGCACCTCCAGCTCTTTGGGATAGCCTTCGGTCCCCAGCTCGACCTGGATCATCCCCTGGTCAGCCAAGCGCTTGTGCTCGTCGATGGCGTTGCGCATCTGGCGCAACGCCAGCCGCAGCTCGACCTCGCGCTGCCGCTTGATGGTGAACTTGGCCGTCGGCAGGGCGACCGCGGCCAGGATCGCGAGCAGCGCCACGACCATCACCAGCTCAGCCAGGGTGAAGCCGCGCTGCTGCCTCACGGCGCCCGGACCTCCGTCGCCACGGCTGAGGAGGGAACGGCCACGATCGTGGCCCCCGAGCCGGTCACCGTCCCCACCGGCCCGGCGAAAACCAACGGCAGCTCACCCGCCTGCCGGGGGCGCACGGTGATCCGGAGCAAGGTGCCGCTGCCGCGCGCCACTCCGCTCCAGCTGGCGGTGATCCATCCCAGGGCTGGCGTGTGGGTCGGCTGGACCCGCAGGTTCCGACCGTCGCCGGCCACGTCGCCGCCCTCGACCCGCACCACCTCGAGGTGGGCCGGGTCGTACGCGAAGTGCAGGGGGGAAGGGACGCCTTCGGCTCCCGGGTCGAGAACGATCGTGAGGACGCCATCCGAGCCCACCACCACCGGGCAGCGGGCCGGGTAGAACGAGATCCGGGAGAGGGCGGCCTCCGCCGCCTGGAGGGTCAGGGACGACGGCTCGGGCCGTTGCTGCCGCGCTTCGTCCTCGGGCCGGTCGCTCCTCGAACCGGGGTGGATACCCACCGGCGGGCGCTCCGTCCGCTCTCCCTCGGTGGGAGGAAGGGCGAGCCGCGGCCGCCGGTACTCGCGCTCACCCTCTGGCGCTTTCTGGCGCGTGGCCGGGTCCTCCATCGGCTCCGAGACCGAGCCGGCGTCTCCAAACGGCCCGCCCTCGACGCCCGAGCGGATGCGTGGCGAGTTGCCGAAGACCGTGATGCGGTTCTCGGTACCCACCCACACCGGGGCCAGGTCCTCCTCGGTGATGTTGGGGTTGCGGATGATGTGCGGCGTGATCGTCAGCACCAGCTCGGTCTGGGTGAGATCCGCGGTATTGCCTCGGAACAGCGCCCCGATAATCGGCAAGTCGGCCAGAAACGGCACGCCCGAGCGCGAGGTGCCCTTGCGGTACTTGAGCAGGCCGGCCAGCATCGAGGTCTCGCCGTCCTTGAGCCGGATCACCGAGTCGATGCTGCGGGTGCCGATCTTCGGCTGCATGTTGCCGCCGCCCACGTCGACCTTGTCACCCAACTCGGAGACCTCGACCTTGAGCTTCATCGTGATCTCGTTGTTGTGGTGCACGCGCGGCTCGAGGTCGATCTTGATGCCCACGTCCTGGTACTGGAACGCGGTGATGGGCACGATGTTACCACCCTGCGTCTGGGTCGTGTTGAAGGTCGTGGTGGGGATCGGCACGCGGTCACCGATGACGAGGTTGCCCTTCTCGCCCTCGGTGATGCGGAGCTGCGGCTGAGCCAGCGTCTCGGCCTCGCCCGAGGACTTGACGAGCTGCAGGGTCACCGACGGCATGGTGACCCCCCACATGCTGCGGGTGATGTCACCGAGCCTCCCGAGGGGGATCCGGAAGTCGTCCTTCTTGCCGGTGATGGACGACGGATCGAAGGTGATCGGATAGCCGTCGGAGGTCGGCGCGGCGATCGCCACCCCCAGCTTGCGGGCGGTGTTGGAGTCGAGCTGGATGAGCTCGACGTCGACCAGCACCTCGGCCTTGGCTTTGTCGTTGGCGTTGATCAGCCGCTCGGCGATCGCCACCTTGTCGGCGGTGTCACGGATGACGATGGAGTTGAGGCGCTCGTTGACCGCCAGACGGCGGGCGTCGATGAGCGCCCGCAGCATGTTGTTGACATCCTTCACGTCGCCGTTGGAGAGAAAAAACGTCTTGACCACCAGGTCCTCGTAGTCGCGGCGGTTTTGCGGCGTGTCCTCGACGATCATCACGCTCTTGTCGTCGAGCACCTTGTAGAAATGGGTCGCCGCCTGCATGACGGTCTCGAGTGCCTGCTTGGCTGTCACATCTTTGAGCTCGATGGTGATCTTGTTGTCCTTGAGCTTGCCGTCGAACAGGATGTTGATGCCGAACGCCTGGCCGATCGCCTTGTAGATGTCCTTGACGTTGGTTTGGTTGGGGAACGAAAGGCTGATCGGCTCGTCGGACGCGGGGTTGAGGATCGGCGGCTTGACCTTCATCTCCGCCGCTGCCTTCTTCATCTGCTCGAGCTTGGAGGCGCCTCCCTCCTGGGCGAGCACCTCGAGGTCTTTCCTTGCCTTGGCGAGCTCCACCTCGGCGTACTGGTGGGTGGGATCGAGCTGAACCGCAAGCTGCAGCTCGGTGACCGCCCGCTGCATGTCGCCTACCTCCCGAAACGCCAACCCCTTGCGAAAGTGGGCCTCGCCGGCGCGCTGGCGCGCCCTTTGTAGCGACATTCTCAGGCGTAGATCGTCGGGCTTTTTGGCCAGCGCCTCCAGGTAGTGGTACACGGCCGCGTCCCAGTTCTCCACCCGCACGGCCTCCTCGGCCCGACGCGTGGTCGAGTACGTCCCGCACCCCGCCACCACCAAGGCCACCGCCACCAGTACGGCCGTCGTGCTTCGATGCCTCGTGCTCACACTCACCTCGCCAGTGGAACCTCGGTCTTGACGGTGTCAGCGAACCCTACGAACCCCACCGTCACGCCCGTTGCCTTGACTTCGCGGATGATGAACTTCCCCTTCAGCGTGTCGCCCGGCGCTGCTGCCACGATCTCCTCACCGTCGCGGAAGATCGCCACCGGGAGACGGTCCGGACCCAACCAGCCGATGAACGTCAACGTGAACGGCGGCGGGGGGGGTGGCCCGGGGGTCGATGTCGGTCTCGCCACGACCGGCTGAGGCGGACGGGTTGGCAGCGGGGTCGGGGTTGGGCGGCGATCCGGAGTCGGCGTCGGAGGTGGGCCGTAGGTGAAGAGGTTTCGTCCGCCTCCGGGGGTCGGCCGCGCTCCCCCTTCGGTTGGGCTCCAGCCGAGAATCGGTACCGTGTAGCTTCGCGCCGGTGGGAGCGCGCCGCCGGATGCGGCGCCAGCGAGGAACGCCGGGCGCCAACGGAGGAGGGCGAAGACCAAAGCCGCTGCGAGCAAGACCAGCAGCAGCACGAGCCGCCGCGGATCAGTCCTGGCCGCCACCCGGCACCTCCTCGACACCCAGCTCCCGCACCAGCTTCTCGTCCACCGCCGAGAAGTAGGTCCCCATCGTCAGCCTCACCGAAACGTCCAGGCTCGCCGCCGACGAGTCGCCGGTAAGCCCCAGCCCCTCCAGGACGATGAACTGCGGCGAGCTCTCCAGCAGGAAGACGCATCGTCGGATCTGCTCGTACGACCCCTTCACGGCGTATGAGGCGGTGAAGTAGACGAGCCCGGTCTTGTCCTCCAGCTTGTAGGAGTAGGCGATGCTCTCGACGGTGAGCCCGCTCTCCTGGGCCAGCCGCAGCACCTCCTGCAGGAAGGGGACGAGCCGTTCCTTCATACCGGAGAGCTGGTCACGCCGCAGCACGCTCAGGTTCTCGCGCAGCTTCACGAGCTCGTCACGCGTTCCCCCGAGCTGGCGCGCGCTACCTTCCAGCCGCGCGACCTCCGACTGGAGCTGCTCCGACTGGGCCGCCAGAAGCGAGCGTCTCTCCAGCACGCTCGAACGGAAACCGAACACCCAGGCCAGGTTGGCAGCCAGAAGCAGAGCCGGCACCAGCCACACCCAGCAATGGCGAAGCCACGTGGCCGGCCGGCTCATGGCCGGCCTCCCGGCCAGTACGTGACCGACAGGCCGACTTGGTATCCCTGCCCTCCCGAGCTTGCCGGAGCAACCTCGTTGGCAGGCACAGGATCCGAAAAGGAGGGATCCGCGAACAGCGCCGCCAGCAGCCTCAGCCACGCCTCGCGCGAGATCGCGACACAGCTCAGCACCAAGCGCAGCGACCCGTCCTTCTGGACCTGAGGGCTCACGCTGACGAGACGGACGTCCCACGGGATCGTCCGCTCGAGATCGCCGAGCATCGTGCTCCACGATAGCTGGCGTCGCGCCACCACCTCCCGGAACGCCTCGGCTTCCGCTTGCAGCTTGCGCCACCCAACGGCTGCGAGCTCACGATCCGTCGTCGCCACCTCACGAGCGAGCCGGTCCCGCTCGGCGCGCAGTCTATGCACCTGCTCGAGCTGATCCTGCTCGACCCCCCGTGCACCGAGCAGCTCGCTGACCGACATGAGGCTGAGCGTTACCGCCACGACCGCCAACACCGCTCCCACCACCCACACCGGCCGGCTGTTCTCGAAGCGCTCGCGGGCAAGGTTGGGGCGCCGCATCACACCTCCCTGCCGGCGCCACAGGCGAGCAGCGCACCCAAAAGCGCCCCGGGTAGCGTGGTGCCCACCGGAACCCGCTCAGCGCTCACGACCAGGCGGCGCACGGTGACCTGAGGCCGATTGGCCACACTGGCCTCGACCTCGAGCGCCAGCTCCTCGTCGAACGCCACCACCCACATCTCGATGCCGGCCTCCGCCTCGACGGCGCCTGTGAGCCGATTGAGCGAGTGCTCCACCTCGCGGGTCACGAAGTCGGCGGCCCGGGACGGGTCACCAGGCAGCCCTTTTTGACGCAGCAGGGCAATCACCCCACCCACCACGGCCACGAACCCCAGCGATCGAGGTTCGGCGGCCACCACCAGATACGGCCCGCCGATCGCCGGTACGAGGTTGGCGACGGCCAACGCGGTGGTCTCGAGGCGGCCGACCCACATCCCAGCTGCTGCCAACGTCTCCTCGATCACCGAAAGCGGCCGGTCGAGCGCCAGCGTCACGAGGACCTGTCCCTCGTCGCGCGCCGGCAGGAAGTCCAGCCGCACCTCTTCCGGCCGGCACGGCAGGAGCTTCTTGAGCCGCCAGCGGATCACATCCTCCGCCTCCTGGCGATGGCGCGGCAGCCCGCCCACGTCAACCTGCACGCTTCTGGTCCACGCCGTAGGAAGAAGCGCCGTACCGCGGCTGGGAAGCTTGCCGACGTTCTGCGCGAGACGGCCGAGGGCGGCAGCCAGCAGTGCACGGTCAACCTGCAGCAGCCCCACCGGCCCCTGTTGGAAGCACTCCCCTTCGAGCGGCACGGCATCCACACGCATGAGCGCGTCGCGGCGGCGCGACAGCGACGCCAGGACGATCTGGTCGTCCGCCAGTGAGAGAACGCTGGGCGGGAGAGGGGTGGTGAGAAACCGTGGGAGCTTCATTCGACGAAGGTCACCTTGTTGACTTCCTTGAGCGTGGTCACACCGGCAAAGACCTTCTCCAGTGCCGACTCACGGAGGAACTTCATGCCCTCGGCCTTGGCCTCGCGCTTGATCTCGGCGGCTGGTCGCTTGTCCAAGATGAGGACGCGGATGTTGTCGGATAGATCCATGAGCTCGGAGATCGCGCACCGGCCCAGAAACCCGGTGCCGTTGCACTCGATGCACCCTGCACCCTCGAAGAAGGTGACGCCCAGGACCTGATCGCGGGTCAGCCCCGACTCGTCGAGGAGCTGATCGGTGACCCTCGCCTCACGCCGGCAGTGCGGACAGATTCGCCGCACCAGGCGCTGTGCAAGCACGCAGTTGAGGGCCGAGACGAAGTTATAAAGATCCACGTTCATGTTGAGGAAACGGCCGAGCACGTCGACCACGTTGTTGGCGTGCACGGTAGTGAACACGAGGTGGCCGGTGAGCGCCGATTGCACCGCGATCTGCGCTGTCTCCTCGTCGCGGATCTCACCGACCATGATCTTGTCCGGGTCGTGACGCAGAATCGACCGCAGGCCGCGAGCGAACGTGAGGCCCTTTTTCTCGTTGACCGGAATCTGGGTGATCCCCGGGAGCTGGTACTCCACCGGGTCCTCGATGGTGACGATCTTGTCCTCGACGCTCACGATCTCCGACAGGCAGGCATACAGCGTCGTCGTCTTGCCCGATCCCGTCGGCCCGGTGACCAGCACCATCCCGTACGGCTCACGGATGAACTTCCGCAGCTTGCGCTTGGTGTCCTCGTCAAACCCCAGGACCTCCAGGTTCAGCGTGCGGAACTCCTTGTTCGCCGACTCCTTGTCGAGGATGCGGATGACCACGTCCTCGCCGTGGGTGGTGGGCATCACCGAGACCCGGAAGTCGATGGTACGCCCCTTCATCCGCAGCTTGAAACGCCCGTCCTGAGGAATGCGCTTTTCGGCGATGTCGAGCTCCGACATAACCTTGACGCGCGAGATGATGGTTGCGTGGTAGCGCTTGTCGATCGGCTCCATGGCCTGGTAGAGCACGCCGTCGATGCGGTACTTGACGATCACCTCGGTATCGCGCGTCTCGATGTGGATATCGGAGGCCCGCCGTTGAATGGCGTTGAAGACGATGGTGTCGACCAGCTTGATGACCGGCGAGGTGTCGGCAGTGATCGACTCGATGGAGAGCGCTTCCTCACCGTTCTCACGCTCCTGCACCAGTTGGATGCGGAAGTCCTCCGTAGCCTCATCGAGCACGCGCTGCGTCGAGTCCGATTTTTCGAGGATCTCGGAAATACGAGCCGGCAGTCCGACCCGTACCTCGATCGGGGCGCCGATCGCCAGCTCCAGCTCGTCGAGGGCGGAGATGTCCGAGGGGTCAGCCATCACCACCACCACCACGTCTCCCTGACGTTCGAGCGGCACGAACTGGTAGCGCAGCATGAGCTCGACCGGGATCTGGCGAAAGAGCTCCGGCTCGCCCCGGAAGTCGGAGAGGTCATCGAACGGGAGCCGCAGACGCTCGGCCAGCGCCACCGCACTCTGCCGCTCCTCATCGCCGCGACCCGGGCCTCTCAGGTACCGCTGAGCAAAGGTGTTGAGGTCTTCCGACATCATCTCCTCACTGGGCGCGCTGCATCATCGTGAACATCGGGTAGTACACCGACAGCAGCAGCGCCGACACCACGCCGCCCATGACCACGAGCACCGCCGGCTCGATGAGGCTCACCACACGGGCGAGCTTGACCTCGATCGTCTCGTCATAAAACTGGGATACGTTGGCCAGCATCTCCTCGAGGGCGCCGGTCGCCTCGCCGACCTGAACCATGGCGATGGTCAGCTCGGGAAAGAGCCCAGTCGCGTCCAAGGACGACCATAGTGCCTGCCCCTCCCTCACCCGCGGGGCCACCCGGGTCAGCGGGCCGCCGATGGCCCGGTTGGTGACCGTCGAGCTCGCGACCTCGAGCGCTCGCACGAGGGGCGTGCCGCCCGACAGGAGGGTGCCGAGCGACCGCGTGAACTGGGAGAGCGCGAACAGGTGCAGGATCGGGCCGACGAAGAGCAGGCGCAGCTTGAGCCGGTCGAGAAAGAGCGCGCCGTGGTCACTGCGCAGCCACCGACGCAGGAAGGGGTACGCGATGACCATCGCGCCGGCCATGTAGGGTAGGTTCTGCTCGAGGAGCTTGGCGGTGTTGAGGACGATCAGCGTCGGCAGCGGCAGCTCCGAGGCAAACCCGAGGTAGAACGTGGCAAAACGCGGGATCACGTAGGTCAGCAGCAGGGCGATCAGCCCCAATGCCAGCAGCACCAGAACCAGCGGATAGGTGAGCGTGGAGGACACCTTGCGCCGCACCGCCTCGAGCATCTGCGAGTGCTGCGTGTAGCGCGCCAGCACCGGCACCAGCTCGCCCGACTGCTCGCCCGCCAGCAGGGTTGCGCAGTACAGACGCGGGAAGAGCCCCCCCTGCGCCGCAAACGACTCGGACAGCGCTACTCCGGACCGCACGTCCTCGAGCACCCGCAGCAGCACCTGTCGGAAAACCGGGTTGGTCTGCGACCGCTGCAGCAGCTCGAGCGACTGCAGCACCGGGATGCCGGCGCGCAGCAGGGTCGAGAACTGCTGGTTGAAGACCAGGAACTCGAGCGAGGTGATGCGCTCCCGTCGCCACCAGCGCGGTAGGCCGAGCCGCGAGCGAACCGGTTGCAGCACGAAGACATGCAGCCCCTTGCCCTCGAGCTCGCGGCGCAGCGCCTCGGGGTTGGAGGCCCGATGCCGCTGCTGCAGCACCAGACCGTCCGGGGTACCAACACGAACGACGTACTCGCTCACTTGGCGGTCTCCCGGTCCGCCCCCAGGACCACCACGAGTGCCTTCTTGGCCTCTTCCGAGCGTGCCGTGACGAGAATGAACGTCTGCCCGAGCCGCAGGCTCACGTTCGACCGATGAACCCGGTGCTGCACCCCGATACCGTGCTCCTGGCCTTCCAGTCGCAGAACCTCGCAGGGCGCAAGCTGGACGCGCTCCGGTTCGCTGGGGGAAGCCCGGAGCGTGAAGCGAACGGTGTAGCCCTGGCCCAGCTTGGTCTCGACCGAAGCTCCTTCCCGCGCCTGAACCTCGAACGAATCGATCTCCTCGAAGCCGCTCCAACGGAAGAGCCCCGTCAGCTCGGACCCGAACCCCTCGAGCTTTGCCGGTTGCTGACCGGGTCTGATGGCAGCAGCGGTCGAGGCGAGGATGAGCCGAACGCGTAGACGGTAATCGCGTGGTACGACGTCCCAGGCCGTCAGGACCTCGACGACGTGCCGGACGACCTCCGGGCGATCCCTCACGGTAAGGCTGTTGGTGCCCGGTTGGATCAGCACGCTGCCCTGGGGAGAGAGCATCGGCTCCACCACCGCTGCCGCCTCTCGCACCGGCTGGTGGCGGAGCTGGATCGCTCGCTCTTCGAGCTCGGAGGCGTCAACCACCGATACGCCAGCCGCCAGCAGCACGACGAGGAACGTTCGCCGCACCTACAGCTCCAGCCCCGGATCGACGACGAACGCTACCTGCACCTCTTTGCCGTCGGAGCCCCGGGCGGTGAGCTGGTAGAGCCGCAGACCGTCGCCTTCGACCTCCACCAGAGCCGGCTCCACCGACTGCGCGCTCTCCGCCACGACGGTCGGGGGAGCCCCGTAGCCACCCCGAAGCCGCAAGTAGGTGGCCGTAGAGCCCACGATCGCCAGCACCGCCGCTGCCGCCACACCTACCCACCAGCGGCGCCAGCCCCCGGTGCGGCGCTCAAGACGGCGCTGCCGGATGCCGGAGAGCACCTCGGTGACGAACCGCTCATCCTCGGCCAAGGGGGCAACGGCCAGGGCCAAGCTCACCGCAAGCGAGGGCTCGGCGGCGACGAACACCTGGCGACACTCAAGGCAGGTCCCGAGGTGCTCGCGGACCTCGCGCTCAACCTCCGGCACCAGCTCGAGCCCGATGAAGCGCTCGCGAAGCGCCAGAATCTCACTGCACATCCTCATCGCCCGCCTCCCCGCGGCAGGTACTCCGGAAACCGGGCTGCGAGCTCCCGACGCAACACCGCTCGAGCCTGGAAGACATGGTTTCGTACCGTTGCCTCGCTGCATCCGACGGCCTCGGCGACCTCGGCGGTGGAAAGCCCCTGGACCTCGCGGAGAACGAATGCCGAGCGCTGCGCCGGCGTCAGGCATTCCGCCAGCTCACCGAAGATCCGCTGGACCTCGACCTCGGCGAGGTGCTCAGGAGCTCGCGGGGTTTCCGACTCACCCACGAGGCGGAGGTGGATCTGGTGGGTGCGATCGCGGCTGTCCCGCGAGCGCAGCACGTCGATCGCCAGGTTGGAGGCGATGCGATACAGCCAGGTGGAGAACGACCACGCCGGGTCGTACTTGGCGAGGTTCTCCCAGGCGCGGATGAAAGCCGCCTGGGCGACGTCCCGACCCTCCTCGTCGTCGCAAAGGATACGGGCGGCGCATCGCCGCACCCCCGCTTGATGACGCCGGACGAGCTCGGCGAAAGCCGCCTCGTCGCCGGCCCGAGCCGCCGCCGCAAGCTCGCGATCTTCGCGCGGGGGTGCTAGCATCGGCCTCGGCAGCAGCCGCAAAAGTCCCATCCCAACTCCAACCTCCAGAGCGTATACGGGCACGGCCGCGGGGCCGTTGGGGCGTCGATTATAGCCTTGCTGTCCGGCCGATTGCCTTCTGTCTCCGGCCCCAGCGTGCGGGGGCTCGGCCTGTACCCACGCCCGCGACCACGTCCGCGGCCGGGTCCAGGTCGAGGCCCTCTTCGGGGGAAGGGACGGAAAGCGAGCAGCCCGACCGTTGGGGAGGGGGCAGCAAAATGCTCTCGCCTCTCGACCGGGCGGACAGGCTGGTACACTCTCCGCCATGGCGCGCCCCGCCCTTTGGCTGTACCGGGCTGTCATGATGGCAGCGCTTCCCCTCGCCACGCCATGGTTGCTCGCTGCCGACCGCCGGTACGGGAAAAAGCGCCCCCCGTTGGCGTTGCGCCTGGGGCGTCAGCTTCCGCCTCTGCCGGGAGATAGCGTCTGGGTGCAGGCCGTGTCGGTCGGAGAGGTGGCGGTGGCTCGCCTGCTGCTCGCCGAGCTACGACGGCGCCATCCCGAGACCGCCATCATCCTCTCGGCCACGACGGCCACCGGCCTTTCGCTGGCCACCGGCCAGCAGCAGGCTGACGTCGTTGTCCCCTTTCCCCTCGACCTCCCGGGCCCGGTCGACCGGGTGCTGGACGCCGCCCACCCCCGACTGGTCGTCCTCGTAGAGACCGAGCTCTGGCCGGAGATGCTTGCCGGCTGCGCCGCGCGCGGTATCCCAGTGGTGCTCGCCAACGCTCGTGTCTCGGACCGCTCCTTCCGCGGCTACAGGCTCTTGCGCCCGCTCTTGCGGCCGCTGCTCGCGCCGGTGACGCTGGCCCTCGCCCAGGAGCCACTCGATGCCGAACGCCTGGCTGCGATCGGGCTGCCCGCCAACCGAATCGAGGTGCTGGGCAACCTCAAGTTCGATGTCGGTCCACCCAAAACCGCCCCCGGCGTGGCGACCGAGATGCGCCGAGTGGCCGGGGAACGCCACGTCGTGGTGGCCGGCTCCACGATGGAAGGCGAGGAGCTGCCGGTGTTGCGCGCCTTGCAGCGGATACCCAACCGCGAGGATACCTTCCTGCTGCTCGCCCCGCGCCACCCCGAACGCGCCGGCGCCGTGCTCGAGATCGCGGCGAGGTTGGGGTTCTCTGCCGAGCGCCGGACACTCCTCGCGGCGGCACCTTCGCGATGCGAGGTGGTGGTCCTCGACACCGTTGGCGAGCTGGCCTCACTGTACGAGCTCGCCCAGGTGGCGTTCGTCGGCGGCTCGCTCGTCGCCACCGGGGGTCACAACCCCATCGAGCCGGCGCGCTTCGCGGTGCCGGTGCTCACCGGGCCCCACGTCAAGAACTTCGCGGCCGTGTTCCGGCGGTTCTTCGAGGTCGGCGCCGCCAAGGTCGTGCGCGGTGAAAGCGAGCTGACCGACGCGCTCCACCGATGGCTCGCCGACCCCGCGGCCGCCCGCCGAGCTGGAGAGGCCGGGAGGAGCTTGCTCGAAGCCAACGCCGGGGCAACGGCTCGCACCGTTTCCGCTCTCGAGAGGTTCCTGCAGTGAGCGCCCTGCGTCAGCTCGCCATCGGGGCGAGCGGCATCCTGGAGCTGGTCAACACTTGCATCAGGCCGTTGTATCGCTGGGGGCTCACGCGCGTTCATCGGGCCGAGGTCCCGGTCATCTCGATCGGCAATATCGCCTGCGGCGGAACCGGGAAGACTCCGCTGGTGGCTGCCTTGGCCCGGTTTCTGGTTGACGCCGGGAAACGCCCGGCAATCCTCACCCGCGGCTACCGCCGCGAGAGCACGACGCCGCAGCTCATCACCGAGCCGGGTCTGGTCTCGTGGCGTGCAGTCGGCGACGAACCCGCGCTTTTGGCCCGGGCGCTACCTGGGGTCCCGATCGTGGTCGACCGCGACCGGGTTCGAGGCGCAGCCACCGCCGTGAGGGAGACCGGCGCCACTCACTTGCTGCTCGACGACGGTTTCCAGCACTGGCGCCTCGGCCGCGATGCCGACATCGTCGTCGTCGACGCCCACGACCCGCTGGCCCACAGCGCTCCTCGCCGCGAACCCCCGGCCGCTCTTCGACACGCTTCGGGCATCGTCGTCAACCGCGTCGAGGACCGCAGTCAGGCCGCCGCAGCCCTGGCGATGCTGGGCCCGTGGGCACCGGATGCCGCGATGATCGCGACGCGGGTCGTGGTCAGTGCCGTCCACCTGGGTGGCGAGCGCACCCCGGCGGAGAGCCTGCGCGGGCGCAAGGCCGTGCTCATGGCCGGACTTGGTAACCCTCGGGCGTTCGTCAGCTCGGTCGGCGACCTCGACGTGCTGGTGATCGATATGGAGCTGTTTCCAGACCATCACAGATACCGCGAGGGAGAGCTCAAGCGCATCCTGGCGAGCGCTCGTGCCGCCGGCGCGATCGTCCTCACGACCGCGAAAGACGTGGTCAAGCTGCCGGACGAGGTCGCCGCTTCGGTGGCGTGGCTGGAGGTGGAGCTGCAGGCACTCGTCGGCTCCTTCGCCGAGCTGATCCCCGCCTCGGTCCTGTAGAATCCTCCTGTGCTCGAGCGGTCGCGTCTTCATGCCATCGTCGACGCCTTCTCCGGCTGTCGGGTGGTGCTCTACGGTGATCTGGTGCTCGATCGCTTCGTCCTCGGAGCCCCGAAGCGGATCTCGCGCGAGGCGCCGGTCATCATCCTACGGTTCGAGGGTCAGCGGGATCTACCCGGGGGAGGAGCCAACGCCCTCGCCAACATCGCCTCGCTGGGCGGAACGCCGCTGCCCGTGGGTGTGGTCGGCGACGACGAGCCCGGGCAGGCGCTTCTGGCATCGCTGCGAGCGCGTGGCATCGACGTGGGCTCGATCCTCATCGCGCCGGGGTTTCGGACCGTCACCAAGGTCCGGGTCGTCGCCGGCGGCCCCTCGTCGCTCAAACACCAGGTGGCGCGCTACGACATCGAGGATCGTCTCGCTGCCAACGATCGCCGGCTGCGCCGCGTCCTCGCCACCCTCGCCACGGTCGGCGCCCAAGCCGCGGCCGCAGCCGTGTCGGACTACGGCTACGGTACCGTAGGTCGGGCCGGGATCACCGCCCTCCGCGCCGCCATGCCCGCCGGCGCACCGATGATCGTCGACTCACGGTTTGCCCTCGCGAGCCTGGTGGGCGTTGACGGCGCCACACCCAACCTCGAGGAGCTCGTCGCCGCCGCCGGCCGCGAGCTGCTCACCGACAACGACGTGGCGAGCGCAGCGGAGGCGCTGCGACGGAGCATGGGCTGCCGGTTCCTCATCGCCACTCGGGGCAGCCAGGGCTCGACGCTGGTGGCGGAAGGGCAGGCAGCCGTCCACCTACCGGTTTACGGCTCAGATCAGGTGGCGGACGTGACCGGGGCCGGCGATACCGTGCTTGCCGCTTCCGCGCTCGCCATGGCCGCCGGCGCCTCACCGCTCGAGGCGGCCACCCTTGCCAACCTCGCGGGTGGCATCGTCGTCACCAAGCTCGGTACCGCCACCGCGAGCCCGGCCGAGCTCCACCGAGCCATCGACTCGGCGCCGTTCCTCCATGACTGAGCCGGGAGCCAAGCTGGTGACGCGTGCGCACGCCGCACGGCTGGCGGCCGCGGCGCGAACGGCAGGGCACGTGGTCGTCCTCGCCAACGGCGCATTCGACATGCTGCACGTCGGCCATGTGCGCTACCTCGCCGATGCCCGGCGCCACGGCGACGTCCTGTTCGTGGCCGTGAACACCGACAGCTCCGTACGGGGGCTCAAGGGACCGACGCGGCCGGTGGTGCCCGAGGGCGAACGAGTCGAGCTGCTCTCCCACCTCGTGTGCGTCGACTGGATCGTGCTCTTCGACGAGCCGACCGTAGCCGCCATCCTGCGCGAGCTCCGTCCCCACCTCCACGCCAAAGGCACCGACTACACACCAGAGACCGTTCCCGAGCGCGCCGTCATGAGCCAGTGGGGCGGCCGTACGGTCATCTGCGGCGACCCCAAGGACCACGCTACCACCGACCTCATCGGCGAGGTGCTCCGGCGTTTCGCCTCTCCCCCCCGCTGCCCCTGAGCGCCAGTCGACGGACAGCCACCGACGCGGTCGCGGGCTCGCCGCCAACTCCACCCCACTGCGCGCCCGCCGCGGGTCCAAAGCGACGGGGAGGGTAGAATCCAGCCGTGCGCGTTCTCCTCACCCGCCTCTCGGCCCTCGGCGACATCGTGCACACCTGGCCGCTCGCCTCGCTGCTCGCCCGCGAGCTCCCCGGAATCGAGATCCATTGGCTGGTCGAGCGTCACTTCCTGCCGCTCGTGGAAACACACGGGGCAGTGGCCGGCACCATCAGCGTTGCCACCCGCTGTTGGCGCAAGGAGTATCTGTCGGCCGCGACCAGACAGCAAGCGGCGAGCGTCGCCAGACGCCTCCGCGAGCTTTCGTTCGAGGTTGCGCTCGACCCGCAGGGGTTGGTCAAGTCGGCGATCTGGGCGAAGGTAGCGGGGGTCCCGACGAGGGCTGGGCTCGAGCGGCGCCACCGAAGAGAGCGGGCGGCGGGGCTGTTCTACACCGAGACCGTGAGCCCCTTACCGGGGGCGACCCACGTCGTCGACATCAACCTCTCGTTTGCCGGGGTACTCGGTGTCACTCCGGCGCTGGGCGTGGCGCCGGACGGACGGTTCCTGCTCGCAGCCGGAAACGGACCGCGTCTGGCAGCCGGCTCGACGGTCGTCCTCCCCGCCACCGGGGGGCCGGGGAAGGCCTGGCCACCGCGATGCTGGGCGCAGCTAGCGGCTGCTCTCGCCCGCGCCGGCCGGCCCGTGTGCGTGGCATGGGGACCGGGCGAGCGTCAACTCGCCGAGGCGATCGCCAGCGAGGCCGGACCGGGGGTCGAGACGGCACCGCCCACCTCCATCGTTGAGCTCGCGCACCTGCTGTCGAGCGCCCAGGTGGTCGTCGGCGGCGACACCGGGACCGTGCACCTGGCGGCGTCGCTGGGTGTCCCGACGGTGGCTATCTTCCTGGCCACCGACCCGCTACGCAACCGTCCCCGTGGAGACCATGTGGCGGTTGTCTCGGCAGCACGCACGGGGACCCGACATGGGCGCGCCCGCACAGGTGTCGCGCGAGAGGTCGGGGTCGACGAGGTCCTGGCGGTGGTCCACGGCTTGGCACCATGAGGTGCAACCGGATGTGCCTGCAGTCACCTCCGAGGCTCTACGGGCGGTGATGGATAGTGATACAATCAGCGCGCGGACCGATGCGTAACGGAAGGGAAGGGTATGGCCCTCAAGCTTGGTGAGCTCCTCCTCAAAGCCCAGTTGATCAACCAGCAGCAACTGCAGAAGGCGCTGGACGAGCAGAAGAGCACCGGAGGCAAGCTGGGGGAGATCCTGCAGCGCCTCGGGTTCGTCACCGAGGACGACATCATCGAGTGCTTGTCGCACCAGTTCGGTGTCCCGTCCATCAACCTTCGTCACTTCGAGATCGACTCCAACGTAGCGCGGCTCATTCCGGTCGATTTGGCCCGCAAGTACAACGTCGTCCCGGTCAACAAGACCGGTGCCACCCTCACTCTCGCCATGACCGACCCAACCAACATCTTCGCCATGGACGAGATCACCTTCATGACCGGCTACCGAGTGGAGCCGGTCGTGGCCTCCGAGGAGGCGATCCGCGAGACCATCGACCGCCACTTCGGTTCCACCCGCGAGGTCGAGCTCAAGAAGGTGATGGAGGATCTCACCAGCGTCGACGAGGCGGCACTCGAGCTCATGGAGGAAGAGGAGGAGGTGGACGTCGCCACCCTCGCCGAGGGGGTCGAGGAAGCACCGGTGGTGCGGCTGGTCAACATCATGCTGACCGATGCCATCAAGCGTGGCGCCTCGGACATCCACGTCGAGCCGTACGAGAGGACCTTCCGCGTGCGCTACCGCATCGACGGGCTGTTGCGCGAGGTCATGACCCCCCCGTTCAAGCTCAAGGACGCCATCACCTCCCGCATCAAGGTGCTGGCGAAGCTCGACATCGCCGAGAAGCGGCTGCCTCAGGACGGTCGCATCCGCCTCAAGGCCAAGGTCGAGGGTCGGACCCGCGAGCTGGACTACCGCGTCTCGTGCATCCCGACGGTGCACGGCGAGAAGGTCGTGATGCGGCTGCTCGACAAGGAAAACCTTCGTCTCGATCTCACCAAGCTGGGGTTTGAGAAGCCGTCGCTCAAGGCGTTCGAGGACGCCGTCCTCAAGCCCTACGGCATGGTGCTGGTCACCGGGCCGACCGGCTCGGGCAAGACCAACACGCTCTACTCCGCCCTGCAGCGTGTCAACACGCCCGACACCAACATCATGACGGCGGAGGACCCGGTCGAGTTCCAGATGCCGGGCGTCAACCAGGTACAGATGAAGGACGCTATCGGCCTCAACTTCGCTGCCGCCCTCCGCTCGTTCCTGCGCCAAGACCCCAACATCATTTTGGTCGGGGAGATCCGCGACTTCGAAACGGCCGAAATCGCCATCAAGGCCGCGCTCACGGGGCACCTGGTGCTCTCAACCCTGCACACCAACGACGCCCCATCGACCATCTCACGCCTCATGAACATGGGCATCGAGCCCTTCCTTGTCGCCACCTCGGTCAACTGCATCGCAGCCCAGCGGCTCATCCGCCGCGTCTGCCCGAACTGCAAAGAGGAGCTCGACACGCCGATCCAGGCGCTGCTGGGGGTGGGCTTCTCGGAGTCGGAGGCTCACGACGTCAAGCTCTACAAGGGCAGGGGATGCGACAAGTGCAACAACACCGGTTACAAGGGTCGCACAGCCCTGATCGAGGTCATGACCATGACCGATGACCTCCGGGAGCTGGTGCTCTCGGGGGCGACCGCTATCGAGCTGCGTCGCAAGGCTCGGGAGGAGGGGATGATCACCCTCCGGGAGTCGGGCCTGCAGAAAATCCGCGAGGGCCTCACGACCATCGACGAGGTCGTCCGGGAGACCGTCCTGTAAGGGGGCGAGCATGGCCGTTACGCTGCACGAGCTCCTCAAGAAAATGGTGGACTCCGGAGCCACCGACCTCCACATCACGACCAACTCCCCCCCCATCATCCGGGTGCACGGGCTGCTCGAACGACTATCCAGCCCGCCGCTCACGGCTTCCGAGACCAAGCGGCTCGCCTACTCGGTGCTGACTGACGCGCAAAAACACCGGCTCGAGGAAACGCTCGAGCTCGACCTCTCGTTTGGCATCAAAGGCCTGGCGCGTTTCCGGGCCAACGTGTTCTTTCAGCGCGGCGCGCTGGCCGCAGCCTTCCGCCGGATCCCATATGAGATCCTGGGTTTCAAGGAGCTCGGGCTGCCCCAGGTCGTGGAGTCGCTGTGCGAGAAGCCGCGCGGGCTGGTGCTCGTCACCGGGCCCACCGGCTCGGGAAAGTCCACCTCGCTCGCGGCCATGATCGATAAGGTCAACCGCGAGAAGCCGCTCCACATCATCACCATCGAGGACCCGATCGAGTACCTGCACACCCATCAGAAGGCGATGGTGAACCAACGGGAGCTCCACTCGGACACCCAGTCGTACGGCAACGCCCTGCGTTCCGTGCTGCGCGAGGACCCCGACGTCGTGCTCATCGGCGAGATGCGCGACCTCGAGACGGTGGAGTCGGCGCTGCGGATCGCCGAGACGGGTCACCTGACGTTCGCGACGCTCCACACCAACTCGGCACCGCAAACGATCAACCGCATCATCGACGTGTTCCCCGAGCACCAGCAGTCGCAGATCCGTACCCAGCTCTCGTTCGTCCTCGAGGGGATCATCTGCCAGTCGTTGCTCCCCAGGACCGGGGGCCACGGACGGGTGCTGGCGTGCGAGGTCTTGATTCCCAACGCCGCGGTGCGTAACCTGATCCGAGAGGACAAGGTTCACCAGATTTACTCGATGATGCAGACGGGTCAGCTCAAGCACGGGATGCAGACCTTCAACCAATCGCTGGCCACGCTGTACCAGCGCAAGCTGATCACCCTGCAGACCGCCCTGTCCTACAGCTCCAACCAAGAGGAGCTGCAGGACATGATCAACCGTGGCACCGGCGTCGTGCAGCAGCTTCCGCCGCCCCGCGTGCCTGGGAGGAGCTAGCGTATGCCCAGCTTTGAATGGAAGGGGCGAGATCGCGCCGGCCGGCCACAGAGCGGCGTGCTCGTAGCGGATACCAAGGACGCCGCCCTCGCGGTCTTGCGACGCCAGCAGGTGGTGCCGATCACGGTCAAGGAGAAAGGCAAGGAGATCGCGCTCCCGAAGGTTCGCGGTGGCGTCTCCGACAAGGCCTTGGCCGTTTTCACCCGGCAGTTCTCGGTCATGATCGACGCCGGTCTACCGCTCGTCCAGTGCCTGCAGATCCTGGGCGAGCAGCAGGAAAACAAGGCTTTCCAGCACATCATCCTGCAGGTCCGCGAGGACGTCGAGACCGGGTCGTCGCTCGCCAACGCCCTCAAGAAACACCCGCAGGCGTTCTCGGATCTGTACGTCAACATGGTGGCGGCTGGTGAGGCTGGCGGTATCCTCGACACCATCTTGCAGCGTTTGGCGACCTACATCGAGAAGGCCGCCCGCCTCAAAGCCCAAGTCAAGTCGGCGATGATCTACCCGGTGACGGTCATCGCGATCGCCATCCTCGTCGTCTACGTGATTCTCTGGAAAGTCATCCCGGTGTTCGCCTCGCTTTTCGAGAGCCTCGGCGCCAGCCTCCCACTTCCGACCCGAGTGGTCGTGGAGCTCTCGAACTTCGTCGGCCGTTTCTGGTGGCTCATCGCGATCCTGGTTGTCGCCGGCATCGTCGCCGTCCGCCAGTACTACAAGACCCCTCAGGGCAAGCTCGTCATCGACAACCTGATGCTCAAGGCACCCGTCCTCGGCATGGTGCTGCGGAAGATCGCCGTCGCGCGCTTCTGCCGCACACTCGGCACACTGCTTTCCGCCGGTGTGCCAGTCCTCGAATCGCTCGAGATCACCGCCAGAACCTCCGGCAACGCGGTCATCGAGCGCGCCATTCTCGAGGTCCGCAAGCAGGTGGAAGAGGGCAAAGCCCTTGCCGAGCCTCTCAAAGCCACCAACCAGTTCCCGCCGATGGTGGTGCAAATGATCGGCGTCGGCGAGGCGACCGGCGCCATGGATACCATGCTGTCCAAGATCGCCGAGTTCTACGAGGACGAGGTCGATACAGCGGTGGCGGGCATGATGAAGCTCATCGAGCCGGTCATGATCTTTTTCCTCGGCGTCGTCATCGGCGGTATCGTGATCGCCATGTATCTGCCGATGTTCGATCTCATCTCGAAGATCGGATGAGCGTCCCTCTTGCCCTCCGGGCCGACCCGCCGGCCGGCCCGGAGTCGCCCATTCCGGGCCTGGCGCGTGCCGTCAAATGGCTGGTCGGCTTGCGGCTGTTGGCCGTATCGGGGCTTTTTGTCGGGGCTTTGCTGGTGCAGGTGTCGAGCGAGGACATCCTCCCCATCGCCCCGCTCATCCGGGTCGCCGGGCTCGCCTACCTGCTGTCGCTGGTTTGGATCGTTCTGCTGCTGCTGCGCATTCCTCCTGGGCTTTTCGGCGGCCTCCAGCTCGTCGGGGACCTGGCGGTGGTCACGGCACTGATCTATATGACCGGCGGGCCCAGCTCGCCGTTTTCCTTCCTCTTCATGATCCCGGTCGCTGTCGGCGCCCACCTGTTCGGGTTGCGCGGCGCCCTGACCACGGCAGGTGCGGCGTTCATCGCGTATGCCGGGCTCGTTGAGCTGATCGCCTTTCATCTTGTCGCGCCGCCGTCTTTCAGCTCGCAAGCCTCGCTGGCCGGGCGCACGAGCCTCGGGCTCCAGCTCGTCGTGACCGGCATCGGCTTTGCCATTGTTGCCATCCTCACCTCGTTTCTCGCCCACTCGGTTCACCGGGCCGAGCGCCAGTTGCTCGGCGAACGCACCGCCAGTGCCCGCTTCCTCGCACTCTCCGACGACATCGTCCGCTCCGTGGACTCGGGTGTGTTGGCGGTGGACCTCGAAGGACAGATCGTACTGGGTAACCCCGCAGCGACACGGATCCTCGGCCGCGACGAAGCCGTAGAAGGAAAGCAGGTCGGCCAGCTTCTCGCGCTCGAGAACGTCTCGTGGGTGGACGTCCTGAAGCGGGTCGCGGTGACCGGCCCAGTCAAGCTGGAGGGGACCGAGGTCGGTCGTCGCGTACCTGTGGGGTGCACGGTCACGCCGCTGCGCACCGCCGAAGGCAACCTCGTGGGCTTCGTGATCCACTTCCGCGATCTGACCGAGGTCAGAGAGTCCGCACGCCGGGAAAGCCTGCGCGAACGCATGGTGGCGGTCGGTCAGATGGCCGCCGGCATCGCCCACGAGATCCGCAACCCCCTCGCCTCGATCTCGGGATCGGCGCAGGTCCTCGGCAAGGTCCCGGGGCTCCGCGAGAGCGAGCGGCGTTTGTCGCGCATCATCGTCGAGGAGTCGCGCCGCCTGTCCTCCACGATCGAGGCGTTCCTCGCCTACGCCCGGCCACCGGAACCCCACCCCGGCCCCTGTCAGATTGGATCGATCCTGGCCGACACCCTCGCCCTGTTTGCCAACTCCGCAGAGGTCACGCCCGCGCACCACCTCGACCTCGACATCCGGTCCCACCCAGAGCCCGTCACGGCCGACGAGAGGCAGTTACGACAAGCGTTTTTCAACCTCGCCCGCAACGCCATTCAGGCCATGCCCCACGGTGGTACGATGCGGGTCGTCGCTGCTCCCGAGGACGGCGAGTACGTCATCCGCTGGAGCGATGAGGGCATCGGCATGACGACCCCGCAGATCGACGAGATCTTCCAACCCTTCAAAGCGTTCCGGCAGGGTGGGACAGGGCTCGGCTTGGCCGTTGTGTACTCGATCGTCAGCGATCACCGCGGCGACATCACGGTCGAGAGCGTTCCTGACCAGGGTTCGACCTTCACTCTGCGCTTCCCGCTGGGCTTGCCATGAGCGGTCGGGTGCTGGTCGTTGACGACGAGCCGAACTTGCGGGAAGTGATCCGCATCGTCCTCGAGGACGAGGGCTTCGTGGTGCGCGAGGCCGCTGACCTGAGCAGTGCCTCTGCAGCCTTGGCACGCGAGCACTTCGACCTCGTCATTTGCGACATCCTCCTGCCCGACGGGAGTGGGCTGGATCTCCTCCGGGCTCACGGAGCTACCACGAGCTTCGCCATGATCACCGCCCATACCACGCCGGCGACGCTGCTCTCCGCAGTCCGCCAGGGCGCGGTCGAGTACCTGTCCAAGCCGTTCGACATCGAGCAGCTCAAGAAGGTCGTGGCCAAGCGGTTGCACCGCCCGGTGGCGCTCACGGAGGCCAGCGTCGGGGATGACCTGGTCGGGGTGTCCTCGGCCATGCGCCCGATCAAGGATCGCGTCGCCCAGATCGCCCGCAGTGACGCCACGGTGCTGATTACCGGCGAATCGGGTACCGGCAAGGAGCTGCTGGCGAAGACAATCCACGCCGCCTCTCCGCGGGCTGCGGGACCGTTTCTCGCCGTCAACTGCGGCGCGCTCCCCGAAGGCTTGCTGGAGAGTGAGCTCTTCGGCCACGTCCGTGGGTCGTTTACCGGAGCGGTGCGCGACAAGCGAGGCCTGTTCGAGGAAGCAAACGGGGGCACCTTGTTCCTCGACGAGATCGGCGAGCTGCCGCTCCCCCTCCAGGTCAAGCTGCTACGGGCCCTCCAGGACCGGAAGATCCGCCCGGTCGGCGGGAACCGTGAGATCACCTGCGACGTGCGCGTCATGGCCGCCACCAACGCCGACTTACGCAGTCTCATCGAAAACGGACGTTTCCGTGAGGACCTTTTTTTCCGGATCAACGTCCTTTCCGTTGCCCTTCCGTCGCTGCGCGAACGAACGGAAGATATTCCCGTCTTGGCCCGTGTGTTCCTCGATCGCGCCGCGCGCCGCCTCGGGATCGAGAAGAAGGAGCTCCAGAAGGACGTCATGCTCGTCCTTCAAGCGCACCCCTGGCCCGGCAACGTCCGCGAGCTCGAGAACGTCATCGAGCAGGCCACGGCCATGGAGCCGTCGTCTCTGATCACCGTGGGTTCGTTGCCGGCGGCGCTGCTCACCGGCGCCGGGGACCGCGGCACCCGCTCGCTCGGCATGCACCTCCCGGCCGAGGGCCTCGATCTCGAAGCGCATCTCGACACCATACGCCGCGAGCTCATGCGTCAGGCACTCGAGCGCTGCGGAGGCATCCAGAAGGACGCCGCCCGGCTTCTCCACATGAGCTATCGCGCCTTTCGCTACCACGCCGAGAAGCTCAGGCTGACAACGGAGGACTGACACGTGACCTCCTCGCTCCTTGCCCTGCTCCTATGCCTAGCCCCGCCTCCCCCACCTGGGTGCATTCTCCCCGACGGTGCGGCGATCACGCTCGAGCTCGCCGTCACCGATCAGGAGCGGGCCCTCGGGCTCATGTTCCGCGACGTCGTACCGCCGGAAACCGGCATGCTGTTCGTCTTCGCCGAGGATGGCATATGGCCGTTCTGGATGAAGGACACGATGGTGAGCCTCGACCTCATCTGGCTCGATGCGGCCGGCAAGGTGGTGGAGGTGCGAGCCAACGTGCCACCGTGCCGGCTCGATCCCTGCCCGAGCTACGCACCGACCACCAAAGGGCGGGCGGTGTTGGAAATGGTGGCCGGCTCGGCCACCCGGCACGGCATCAAGGCGGGCACCGTTTTGCGCTTCTCGTCGGTACCGGGCTACCCTCTGCCGCCCCCAACCCCAACCAGGTAACCGGCGGCCTGGTCTCGCACCGGGCGGAACCCCCTGGAACACCGTATCACGAGGCGGTTGGGGCTGGCTTCCCGCCGCCCGGGTGGGGGCACCGGCCCGGCGGCTGGCATGGAGCCCGAGCAGCCGGTCACGAGGATGACTTCGAGGGCGGGGATGGGGACGGCTTGCTCTCCGTTGCGGGCGTGCTGGCCTCGCTGGGTGTTGCAGATGGGGCTTCCTTGTCCGTCTTGCCGGCCCGGGCATAATCGGTGACATACCAGCCACTGCCCTTGAACTGGATCGCGGGAGCCGAGACGATCTTGAGCATCGCGCCACCGCAGCGAACGCACTCCGCAGGCGGCGCATCCCCCGATCGTTGCAGGATCTCGACCACCTCACCACAGCTCGAACACCGATACTCGTACAACGGCATGATCACCCTCCGCCTGGGACGTCGTGGACCTTCACTGATGACTGCGGGATCAGCCCCCCGAAGGCACCTGCACCTTGATGCCGGAGCTCGAGTCCTTTTCCTTGCGGATCAGCCCGAGGCAGTGGAGGGCATAAATGATCCTGGCGTTGAGACCGGCGCTCAGGGGGCCGTTCTCGCACAGCTCGAACAGCGTCCGGCGGCCGTCCATGAGGGCGAGCAGCTCCTCCTCGCTCCCCTCGAGCTGGATGCCCTCCAGATGCTCCGGCATGGCGACCCTCGAGAAGACCGTGCTCTTGCCGCCGAGCCGGCTGATCAGCCGCTTGGCGTCGGGCACCGTCTTGCAGCCGTGGAGGATCGCACGCGGCGTCGGGATACGGAGCTTGTAGACCTCATCGACGCGATCCGCGCCGAGCGTGAACGTTACCAGGCCCTCGGAGAGCCCGAACAGGCTCCAGACGATACGCTGCACCTGCTCGAGCACTGCGGTGCGCATCTCGGCCTCGGTCAGCACGCCCATCTGAACCAGAATCTGGCCGTGCCGCTTGCGCGGGTTGTCCAGGAGCATGAGCGCCGATGCCCGGTACTGCTCCATGGTGATCCGTCCAGCCGCCAGCAGCATGTCGCCGAGCGACTCGCCACGGTTGGTGGATGAGGCGAAGATGATGTCACCGTTGAGAATCGAGACTCGTTTCGTGCAGTCCCCGAGCTGCGTCTCGACCATCCCCGGCACCCGATACCGATGGATCGTCGCCAAGATCTCCGGTAACGGAGTCTCGGCCAAATCGCCAACGAAGATGTGCCGCGCCTCACCAACCACGAGACAAATGGTAGCACGCCGCCGCCATTCCCACCCGCTCGCGAGTCGTGCGGCGAGAGCTGAACGCTGCCCCCGGCTCAACCCGCGGTCCGGAGCGCGCGAGGGCGAGTGATAGACTGGCCGTGGAAGCGCCCGGGGCCTGGTGGCTTCCGCGGTCTTCAAAACCGTTGCGCCGTGCGGCTGCCGTACGGTGGGTGGGTTCGATTCCCATGCGCTTCCGCCACCTCCTTCCGCTCTGTCCCCGACCACGATGCCTGTGGATCGCCGTCGGTGAGGAACGACGGTGGGAAGCCGGCAACCCGGGGTTACGGCATCCCCATGACCTGCATCTCGCGCGGATGCTCGATCTGGAAGTCGAACCGCACGGTTCGCTTCTGCCCCGGCTCGAGGTCCAGTTCCCAGCGGAGCAACCCGAGCTCGGTCTGTTCGGCCGGCTTCGGCTCGGCTTGTTCGAGCCGGACCCTGATCGACTCGTGGCGGGGCACCGGCAATTGGTCCTCCACCCGCACCCGGGCCGCCGTCGGCAACACGCTCTCGAGCGAAATCTCGTAGCCGACGCTCACCCGCCTGCCGTCGCCCAGGAGCTTGCGGTCGACGTCGCGGCGTCGCAGCTCCCTTCTCACCGAGAGGCGCTCGTCGACCCCGAGGTAGAGCTCGAGCTCGCCGTCGGGCGGGGTGTGCGGCAGTCGGCTCGCTCCGACCAGCTCGTCACCGTCGAAGAGCGTGGCGTCACCCGGCAAGAGCGAGTACGGGCTGCGGTTGTGCGTCCTGGCCCGGCGATAGGCGGCTGTCACCTCCTTGGGTGCGGTGACGTAGTCGAGGCCGGCAGGCCACTCGAGACGGGCGACGGTGACCTTGTGCGAGGCCCCGTCCGACGGAACGTCGACCACACCGGGGATGCGGAAGGTGACGGCGGCGCCGGAGGTTTCGACCGTGGCCACCGCATCTTCGACCACCATCTCCTCGACCGCCAGCTCGGGCTCGGCCTCCTTGCTGCGCACGAAGCTGTCGACACCGGCGCCCATCGCAGCCAGGGACGGCGCCACTTTCGCCCGCGCCGGCCGCGACAGCGGCGGGCTCAAATACCATGGCTGCAGCTCGGGAGTGTGGGCCGCGAGCGCGGGACGCGCCGTGGAGAGCGTCAGCTCGACACCCGTCCAGCTCTCACCGGTGTGCTGCTGGACCTGGGCGAGGTAGCCGACCTCGAGGGTGGCACCAGCAGGATGCTCGACCAGCCGCAGATCGTAAAGCGGTGACCAGCTGGCGCCGCTCAGCACGTACGAAAGCTCGACGACCACCTCACCCGACTGGGTGACGTCGAGCTCCACTGTGGCCACCTGCCGCTCGCGGCCGCGAGCACCTTTGACCTCCGCGAGCTGGGACGCGACGAGGTGCTGCTCTCGCGCGAGCCCACGGAGGCGGATCGCCAGAGCCTGCCCGAGCTGATCGAGGTCAGCCGCGCGCTGCCGCAGCGCGTCCAGTAGCGCCACCTCGTCGGCCACCTTCATGGTCCCGCGCGCGAGCCCCCGAGCGTAGAAGTCGGTAGCCTCGCACAGCCCACGAACCGCCTGCCGTTCCTCCTCTGCCAGCTTCGTCTGCGCCTCGAGCTCGGTGATCTGGTCGGCGAGCGCCTCGAGCTTCTGCTCGAGCACCCGGACCGTCTCGACCGGAGTCTCGGCGTACGTGCGGCGGCGCACCTCGACACCCATCAGCCGGGCTCGAGCGGTGCCGCGAACCTTCGCTCGCACGCTCGCCGGTTCGAGCCCGAGTGGCAGCTCACCGATCTCGAGCTTGCAGGCTCCGATCTCCACCTCCGCCCGCCCTTCCCGCGTCGCTCTCGCCCGATCGGTGTACACGGTCACCGCTACCACCCGCGTCGTCAGCTCACGCATGGCAGATCCTCCGCTCGGGCAGGCTAGCACGACCACGATCCGGGACTCGTGAAAGCCGGTGCCTTCCGGATACCAGCCCTCGACCGTGCACCTCGACCGAGGTCCCCGTTGCCGGTCCCGAGCCCTCGCCTGTTGAACCCTACCAAGAGCTCGTGAGCTCACCCACCGCGGCCTGCACGGCCTCGAGGACATCGCCACGCTCGACCGCGGCCATCATCGCGTTGTGGTCGGGGAAGAGCGGGCGGTCCACGTCGAGGTGCTCGACCACCTCGCGGATCGCCGCCTTGGCGGCACGCGTACCGGCCCCAGGAGTGAACTCCCGGAAGTCGAGCGCCTGCGCCGCAGCGATCAGCTCGATCCCCAGGACGCCGTACGCGTTGGTCAGGATCTGCTTGGTCTTGAGCGCAGCGTTCATGCCCATCGACACGAAGTCTTCCTGGTCAGCCGCGGCCGGAATCGACTGGGTACACGACGGGGTCGACAGGATGCGTTGCTCGACGATCAGGGTGTCGGCGGTGTACTGGGAAAGCATGAGCCCGGAGAACATCCCGGCGCCCTTGGTGAGGAAGTCGGGCAGGCCGACCGACAGCGCCGAGTTGAGGAGTCGGTTGAGCCGACGCTCGGAAAGCACCGAGACGGTCGTGATTCCAGCCCCGATCAGGTCGAGCGGCATCGATACCGGCGTGCCCTGGAAGTTGGCACCGGTGAGCACCAAGTTATCCTCGGCCACGAACACCGGGTTATCGGCCACGGCGTTGAGCTCGATCTCGACCTGGGTGCGGGCGTACACCATGGCATCGCGGAGCGCGCCGATGACTTGCGGCGTCGAGCGCATCGAGTAGGCGTCCTGGACCTTGGTCTTGAGCTTGCCGGTCACGAGGTCGGAGCCGGCGATCACCTGGCGGAGGTTGCGGGCGCAGGTGATGGCGCCTTTGAAGCCGCGCAGCACGTGGAGCTTTTCCTGATACGGCTTCATATTGGCGAGCAGCGCCTCGAGGGACATCGCGGCGCCGATCTCGGCCTGTTTGATCCAGCGCTCGGCGTCGTACAGGATCAGACAGGCGATGCCGGTGATGAGGTTCGAACCGTTGATGGCGGCGAGACCGTCGCGGGCCTGCAGCCCCGGCACCGGGATCCCCGCCAGCTCCATCGCCCGTGCCGTCGGCATGCGCTCGCCGTGGTAGAACGCCTCGCCCTCACCCATCAACGAGAGGGCGAGCTGGCTCATCGGCGAGAGGTCGCCGCAGGCGCCGACCGACCCCTTCTCGCACACCACCGGAGTCACGCCTTTGTTGAGCAAATCGATGTACGTGAAGGTGATCTCGGGACGACAGCCGGAGTAGCCGCGGGCGTGCACGTTGATGCGCGAGAGGATCGCCGCACGCACGTGCTCGATCGGACACGGCTGGCCGATACCGGCCGCGTGGTTATAGATCAGGTAGCGTTGGAACTGCTTGACCTGCTCGTCGTCGAGCACCACCTCGGAGAACTCGCCGATGCCCGTGTTGACACCGTACATGATCTCGTGGGCGACGACCTTGCGCTCCAGCATGCCGCGGCAGAGCTTGATCCGTTCCAGCGCCTCCGGCGCCAGCTCGACCTTTTCGCCGTAGCGGGCCACGCGTACGACGTCCTCGATCCGCAGATGGTGTCCGTCACAGATCACGGCCATGGGGGTCTCCTTGGGCGTGGGGCCTTGCGCGGCCCCAGGCGCGTTGTCCGGGCATCATACCTCCGTCCCCGCCCATCCGAGCAACCCACCGGACCGGCCGCGTGAGGGAGCAGGGGACGATACCCGTCTTCCGACTCGCGACCGGTCAGGTGGCGGACGGTGTTTGGCTTTCGAGCGGTCGAACGGGTGGGCGGACAGCTGCGGCGGAGGACGGAGGTTGACGTCCCCGGGGGGGCCCGGCCCACAATGGGGGCGTATGAGTCCATCCCGCTCCGTCTCCCGATCCTTCCGCGGCTTCATCGTTCCCATCGGCGGCGCCGAGGACAAGCTGGCCGACCGCACGATCCTGCGCCGTTTCGTCGAGCTCGCCGGCGGACGCGACGCCCGCATCGCCATTGTCCCCACTGCCTCCGAACAGCCCGATACCGGCGCCAACTACGAGCGAATCTTTCGCGACCTCGGAGTCTGGTCGGCGCGCTCGTTGCCAATCGAGCACCGGCTCGATTGCGAGCGCCCGACGGTGCTCGAGGAGCTGGCCTCGGCCACCGGGATCTTCCTCACCGGCGGCAACCAGCTCCGACTCACCACCACGCTCGGCGGCACCGAGGCGGCGCGACTGATTCGCCGGCGCAACGCCGCCGGTGTGGTCGTGGCCGGCACCTCGGCCGGCGCCTCGTTCATCTCCGAGCACATGATCGCCGGTGGCGACGAGGGAGGTACCCCCCGCGCCGCGATGGTGCGTCTCGCGGCAGGGCTTGGTTTGACCAACAAAGTCATCATCGACCAGCATTTCCGCCAGCGCGACCGGCTTGGCCGGTTGCTCGCCGCCCTTGCCTACAACCCGTTCCCGGTCGGTCTCGGCCTCGATGAGGACACCGCCGCCTTTATCGGCCCCGACAACGTGATCGAGGTCGTGGGCAAGGAGGCGCTGACGGTCGTGGATGCGAGCCAGCTCACCTACAGCGCCATGGGGCGGGTGGCTGACGGCGAGCCCGTATCTATGCTCAACGTCCGGTTGCATGTCCTGGTTGCCGGTGGACGCTTCAACTTGGAGACCCGCGAGGCCTTCGCGGAGGAGGGGCCGCTGGCCGTCGACGCCGAGGCGGCCGAGGAGGAACGCTGATGCGCGTGCTCGAGCGCCGTGTGTACCGCGGTCCGAACCTATACGCTCATTTCCCGGTCATTCGCCTCACGGTCGACCTCGGGGTGCTCGAGGACTACCCGTCGAACAAGATCCAGGGGTTCGTCAGCAAGCTACTCAAGCGCCTGCCGCATCTGGACGAGCACGGCTGCTCGTACGAACAGGCAGGCGGGTTCGTGCGTCGGCTGCGCGAGGGCACCTGGATTGGCCACGTCTGGGAGCACGTGGCGATCGAGCTCCAGAACCTGGCTGGCGCCCACGTGTCGTTCGGCAAGACGCGCTCGACCGGCCGGCCACGCGAGTACCACGTCGTCTACGAGTACGAAGAGGCGCACGTCGGCGAGCGGGCCGGCAAGCTCGCTCAGCTCCTCATCGAAAGCCTGCTACCCAAGAAGCTACGCGTGCTGGTGCGCCCGCCAGGCGGCGAGGAGGAGCAGGAGCTCGACTTTGACACCGAGATCGAGGACCTCATCCGCTACGCCCAGAAGCGACAGCTCGGACCCTCGACGTTCTCGCTGGTGAAAGCCGCCGAGGTGCGCGGCATCCCCTGGTTCCGCCTCAATGACTACTCGCTGGTGCAGCTCGGGCACGGGCGGTTCCAGAAGCGCATCCAGGCCACCGTGACCTCGGAGACACGCCAGATTGCGGTCGAAATCGCCTCTGACAAGGCGCAGACCAATCGCATCCTGGCCGACATCGGTCTACCGGTACCGCCACAGATGATCGTCTACTCGCTCCGCGAGGCGCTCGAGGCGGCTGAGGACATCGGCTACCCAGTCGTGGTCAAACCGCTCGACGGCAACCACGGACGCGGTGTGGCCGCCAACCTCGGCAACGAGGAGGAGGTCCGCAGCGCCTACCCCACGGCCCGCGAGATCTCGCGCATCGTCGTGGTGGAGAAGTTCATCGAGGGGCTCGACCACCGCATGGTGGTGGTGGGTGACCAGCTCATCGCCGTGGCACGCCGCGAGCCCGGCAAGGTCGTGGGCGACGGGGTCCACACCGTGGCCCAGCTCGTCGAGATCACCAACCAGGACCCCCGGCGCGGGATCGGCCACGAAAAAGTGCTCACCCGGCTGGCGATCGACGAGCAGGCGCGGCGCATGCTCGCCCGTAAGGGGTACACGGCGGAGACCGTGCCGCCGGCCGGTGAGAGCGTGTACCTGCGCCTCACCGGCAACCTTTCGACCGGCGGCACCGCCTCGGACGTCACCGATGTCGTGCACTACGACAACCGCGAGATGGCGGTCCGCGCCGCGCAGGCGATCGGCCTCGACGTGGCCGGCATCGACTTCCTCTCACCCGACATCACCAAGTCGTGGCGCGAGGTCGGCGGGGCGATCTGCGAGGTCAACGCGGCGCCGGGGTTCCGTATGCACGTGGCGCCCACCGACGGCACACCGCGTGATCCCGCCGGCCCAGTCATGGACATGCTGTTCCCGCCGGGAACCCCGGCCGCCGTCCCGATCGCCGCCGTCACCGGCACCAACGGCAAGACCACGACGGCCCGCATGCTCTCGCACATCCACAAGATGGCCGGGCGGATCGTCGGGCTGGCGACGACCGACGGTGTGTACATCGACGGCCAGCGCTCGGTGGAGGGGGACCTCACCGGTCCCACCGGCACGCAGATGGTGCTGCGCGACCCCACCGTGGACCTGGCGGTGCTCGAGGTCGCGCGCGGTGGCCTGCTGCGCTCGGGGATGGGCACCCGCTACTGCGACGTCGGCGCCGTGCTCAACGTCGCCGCCGACCACCTCGGGCTCGACGGCGTCGACACCGTCGAGGAGCTGGCCCGCGTCAAGCGGCTCGTGGTCGAGGTGGCGCGCGAGTGCGCGGTGCTCAACGCCGACGACCCGCTGGTGCTGGCGATGGCCGACTACACCCAGGCCAAGCAGATCATGTACGTGACGATGAACCCCACGCACGAGCTGGTGCGCGAGCACATCCGGGCCGGGAAGTCGGCGGTGGTGCTCGAGCGCGGGATCGCCGGCGACATGATCACGCTGTACGACAAGGCCCAGCACCTGCCGCTGGTGTGGACCCACCTCATCCCGGCGACCATGGAGGGACGCGCGCTGTTCAACGTCCAGAACGCCATGTTCGCGGCCGGCATGGCGTGGGCGATGGGGGTCAAGATCGAGGGCATCCGCCACGGGCTGCGCACCTTCGACACCACGTTCTTCCAGGCCCCCGGCCGGCTCAACGTGTACGAGGAGCACCCGTTCAAGGTGATCGTCGACTACGGGCACAACCCGCACGCGATCAGGGCGATGTGCGACCTCGTGCAGCGCCTCGACGTGCCGGGACGGCGCCTCGTCGTGCTGACGATCCCCGGCGACCGGCGCGACGAGGACGCCCTCGAGGTGGCGCGCATCGCCGCGCCGCACTTCGACCATTTCGTCCTGCGGCGCGATGACAACCTGCGGCGGCGCGGGCCCGACGAGATCCCGCTCCTGCTGAAGAAGGGCCTGCTCGAGGCCGGCGTGCCCGAGGAGCGGATCACCGTCATCCCCGACGAGCAGGAGGCGAACCTCGGGGCGCTGCGCATGGCGCGTCCGGGCGACCTGCTCGTCGTCTTCGCCGAGAAGCTGACCCGCACCTGGAAGCAGGTCATCTACTTCCGCCCGGAAGGCGAGGCCGCGGCCAGGCCCACCGCCGGCGAGGAGGGGACGCCCCCGGCGGCTCCCAGCCCGGTGCCGCCCCCGGGAGTCGCCGGCGAGCCGGTGACCTCCGCTCTGACCCTGCCGGAGGGCGCCCGCCTCATCCGCGACGAGCGCGGCGTGCGGCTCGCGCGTGAGGACAGCGAGGACTGATGGAGCTCCGCCTGTCGCGGCGCCTGACCGGCCCCTCGCTGTGGCTGGACGGCCCCGGCGCCGTCCTCGAGGTCTTCCTCGACGAGGGCGACCCGGACCCGGTGCCGGCCTGGCGCGAGGCGCTCAAGCGTGCGCACGCGGCGCTCGGCTGGCCGCGCCGGGCGCACAGCCGTCGCTCCGGTGAGCGCCACCTCGCGCTGGCGATCGAGGCGCCGTTCGACTGCCTGCTGTGTGCGACGTACGTGAACGAGTGGGCCGCCGCCGGCGGCCCCGATGACGAGCTGCCGGCGCTCGTCGCCCGCGCCGGGGAGGAGGCGGACCCGCCGATGCGCGCAGCCGTTGCCGAGGCCGAGCGGCGCGGGCTGCCGTGGTTTGTCGACGCGGAGGGGCTCACGGTCGGGCTGGGGCACGGTGCGGTCACGGTACCCCGTGGGTCGGGAGCGGGTGGGGGGGTCCCCGGCACGCTCGAGGGATCGGGGTCCGGGGCTCGGGGTCCGGGGCCCGGGGTGCGGGGGGCGGAGAGCCACCATCTCATCCCATGGGACGAGGTGCGCGGGGTGCCGGTGGTGCTCGTCACCGGAACCAACGGCAAGACCACGACGGCGCGGCTGCTCGCGCGGATGGCGCGCTGCGCCGGGCACACGGTGGGCGTCACGACCTCGGACGGGATCGTCATCGACGACGTGCTCGTCGAGGCGGGGGACTGGACCGGGCCGGGGGGTGCGCGGCGGGTGCTGCGGGATCCCCGCGTGACGTTCGCGGTGTTCGAGACGGCGCGCGGCGGCATGCTGCGGCGCGGTCTGGTGCTGCCGCGCGTGGACGCGGCCGTGGTCACCAACGTGACCGCCGACCACCTCGGGGCCCACGGCGTGGACACCCTGGCGCAGCTCACCGAGACCAAGCTGGTGGTTGCCAAGGCGGCCCGCCACCTCGTGCTCAACGCCGACGACCCGGAGCTCGCAGGACGCGAGGCGCAGTCGTGGTTCTCGCTCGAGCGCGAGGTCGAGGGTGCCTGGCTTTGGGGCGACGAGCTCGTCTGTGGCGCGCTGCGCGTGCCGGCGGCGGCGATCCCGGTCACGCTGGGTGGGGCCGCCCGCTACCACGTGGCCAACGCACTGGCGGCGATGGCGCTTGCGAAGGCCGTGGGGCTTCCTGACGAAGCGATCGCCGCCGGGCTTCGCTCCTTTCAACCCACACCCGAGGACAACCCGGCCCGCGCCAACCTGCTCGACCACCGAGGGGTTCGCGTCTTCCTGGACTACGCGCACAACCCGGACGGCCTGCGGCAGACCATGGCGGTGCTGCGCCGCCTGGCCGCGGGGCGGATCGTCGTCTCGCTGGGGCTGCCGGGCGACCGCGACGACGAGCAGATCCGCGAGTCGGCGCGAACCCTGCTCGATGCAGAGCCCGACCGCGTCATCGTGCGCGAGCTCGAAAGCCGGTACCTGCGCGGCCGCCGACCCGGCGAGGTGCCCGGGCTCATCCGCCAGGCGCTGCTCGACGCCGGGCTGGCCGCGGACCGCCTCGCCGATGCCGCCAGCGAGCCCGAGGCGCTGGCGCTGGCGACGCGCATGGCCACGCCGGGCGACCTCGTTGCCGTCCTCCCCCACGTGGAGCGCGAGGCGGTGCGGGCGTGGCTGGAGGAGTCGAGGTGAGTCAGTCCATGGCATCGGAGTTCGCTCCCGCCCCGGTCCGCCCGGGGTGGACCCGGGTGCTCGGCGCGGCGCTCACGGCCCTGGTGCTCGTGCCCGGACTGTTCGGCGTCCTTCTCGTCACCTCGCGCCCCACCATCACCTACCGCATCGCGAACGGCTCGCTCGAGCTGCACGGCGGCGAGTCGATCCTGGCCAGCCACCGCTCCTACCCTCTCGCCGGCATCACCGGCTGGCGCGAGGTGCGGCTCGGGCGGGGCCGGCGCACCGCCGGCACCGGCATGCCGGGGCTGTGCGCCGGGTACTTCAGCTACGACGGGGTGGGCAAGGTCTGGCAGGTCACCGACTGCAGCCGCGACGTGCTGCTGCTCGAGGTGGCCGGCGAGGACCGCCCCGTCCTCGTCACGCCGCCCGACCGCGCCGCGTTCCTCGCGGCGCTGCAGGAGCACCGGGACGGCGACTTCTCGCCTCCACCGTACCGCCAGCCCGCGTGGTGGCTGGTGTTCAAGGCCTTGATCGTGGTCGGCACCCTGCCGGTCGCGGTCTACGTGGGGGCGGCGTTCTTCCTGGCCTCGCGGCGGCTGCGCTACCGCGTCGGAGGCGGCGAGCTGGAGGTCGGGCTCCTGCTCCTGCGCAAGCGCTTCCCCATCACGGGTTTTCACGCCCGGCGGTACACCCCGACACGCGCCCTCAGGTGGGGCGGCACCGGCATGCCCGGCTACTTCGCCGGCCGGTTCTCGGTCGACGGTGTGTCGACCCGTGTCTACGCCTCGGCCATCAAGCGGGAGGGCATCCTGCTGGACGGCGAGCCCAGACTATTCGTCACGCCTGCGGACATCGACGGCTTCCTCGCCGCCCTGGGCACCAACGGCGTGCGGACCCACGAGTAGATGTCTGTGATCGCGTGCGGACTGCCTCCCCGACCCCCGGCCAGGCCTCCGCTCAGTCGAGCAGCCCCCGCACCTGCCGCAGGAGCGCGTGGCGCGAGAACGGCTTCTGCAACGCCTGGAGACCCACCGCGAGGGGGCCACCGTCGCTCAGGACGTCGAAGCTGTAGCCGGTGCAGAAGAGGATCTTTGCCCCGGGCCGGCGGGCCACGATCGCGTCGCGCACGGCTTTCCCGGACAGCCTCGGCATGACGGCGTCGAGGACGTAGAGGTCCACGGTCTCTCCCGCACTCGCCGCCAGCTCGACCGCTTCCTCGCCATCGCGGGCCACGAGCACGCGGTAGCCGGCTTCCCGCAGCACCCGCGCCGCGAACTCCCGGACCTGCGCGTCGTCCTCGGCGAGCAGGATCGTCTCACTGCCGCCCGGTGCCAGGGGCAGGGTGGCCTCCTCGTCCGACGCCCCCGCCTCCGCCGGCTGCGCCACCGGCAGGAAGACCCTGAGCTCGGTCCCTCTACCCACCTCGCTCTGCACCTCGACGAAGCCACCGTGCTGCTTGACGATGCCGTAGACCATCGAGAGCCCGAGACCGGTGCCTTTCCCGACCTCCTTGGTGGTGAAGAACGGCTCGAAGATCCTGTCGAGGTCGTCCTGGGGAATGCCGCAGCCGGTGTCCGCGACCGCGAGGAGGACGTACGGCCCCGGCGCCGCCTCGGGTACCCGGGCGGCGGTCACGGCGTCGAGGTCCACGCGCCGGGTCTCGATCCGCAGCACGCCCCCGCCGGGCATGGCGTCGCGGGCGTTGACACAGAGGTTCATCACCACCTGCTCCAGGTGCCCGGGGTCGGCGAACACTCTAGGCAGCGGGCCGTGGCTCACGGTCTGCAGCTCGATGCGCTCCTCGATGAGACGCCGGAGCATCTTCGCGAGACCGGCGATCAGGGCGTCCACGTCGACGTGCTCGCACTGCATCGTCTGGCGGCGACTGAACGCCAGGAGCTGACGAACGAGCGTCGACGCGCGGGTAGTGGCCCGGCCGACCTCCTCCAGCTCGTGGGCGGGGATCTGCGCGGTGGCCAGCTTGAGCTGGGCCAGCTCCAGGTACCCGGTGATGATCTGGAGCAGATTGTTGAAGTCGTGGGCGATGCCGCCCGCAAGCTTGCCGACCGCCTCCATCTTCTGCGCCTGCCGGTACTGCTCCTCGAGACGGCGCACCTCGGTGATGTCGGCCGCCACCCCGAGAACGCCGAAGACCGTCCCGTCTGGCCTGGTGAGCGGCACCTTGCTGGTGTTGAACCAGGTGAGGCGTCGCCCGGCCTGGTGCTGCGTCTCGACGATGCCGAGCTTCGGCCGGTTGCCTTCCATCACATCTCGGTCGTCGGCCCGGTACTTCTCGGCCTCCGTGGTCGCCCATGGCAGGTCGAAGTCGGTCTTGCCGACGATCTCCTCGGCCTCCGACAGCCCGGCCCCCTGTGCGAACGCCCGGTTGCATCCGAGGTACACCGAGGCCAGGTCCTTCCAGAACACCACCCCCGGAAAGTGGTCGAGCACGCTCTGGAGCATCTGCCGGCTCTGGCGGAGCGCTTCCTCGGCGCGCTTGCGGGCGGAGACGTTGCGGGCGATGACGAGCACTCGCGGTGGTTGGCCCGGGGTGTCGAGATACGAGCTGGCGACGTCGACGTCGAGCACCTGCCCCGCCTTGGTCAGGAGCCGCACCTCGGAGTGCATCACGCTCCTGTCCCCGGCCCGGCGGCGCGCCATGCGCGCCAGGTGGGCCTCTCGTGCGTCCGGCGTGAGGACGTCGACCAGGCGCTGGCCCGGGAGGTCCTCGGCCAGGAAACCCGTGACTGCCAGCCCGGCGGGGTTGGCATACAGGATCCGGCCCTCGAGGTCGTGGACGATGATGATGTCCTCGGCCGTCTCCGCGAGCAGGCGGTAGCGCTCCTCGCTCTCGGCCAGGCGGTGCTCGACCTCCCTGTGGCCGGTGATGTCGCGGGCCGCGGCGTAGATGAGCTCGCCCACCGGCATCGAGCGCCACTCGATGAAGCGGTAGCTCCCGTCCTTGCAGCGGTACCGGTTGACGAAGCCCAGGACCACCCGCTGTGCCGCGAGCTCGCGCATCGCTTCGAGCGTGGCCTGGATGTCGTCGGGGTGCACGAGGTCGAGGAAGCGCCGTCCCTCGAGATCCTCGACCTTGTAGCCGAGCGTCCGCTCCCACTCCGGGTTGACCCGCAGGAAGCGCCCGTTCGTGTCGGCGATGCACAGCAGGTCGAGCGTCACCGAGAAGAAGCGGTCGAGCTCGGCCGTGCGGCTCCTCGCCTCCTCCTCGGCCTGGTGCCGGCGCACGATGCGCCACATCTCGGTCATCAGCAAGGTGAGCTGGCGGACGTCCGACTCGTCGTAGTCGGTCGCCTTGTTGCCGACCCCGGCCACGATGACGATCCGGTCGCCGTCGAAGACCGGCACGTTCATGTGCCGCCGGACATTCACGTGCCCTTCCGGCAGGCCCCGTTTCCACTCCGACGGCGCGGCGTAGTCGTTGGTGATGATCGGCCTGCGCTGCCGGACCGCCTCGCCCCACAGCCCGGTGGTCGCGACCGGGTAGTCGATGGGCTTGTCGGCCACCTCGCACTCCGCCATCGCCGAGCGCGACCATGCGTGCATGGTGAGCACCGTCTCGTCCTCGTTGGCGAAGGCGATGTAGCCGACGGTGCTCTGGGTGAGCCGGACCGCCTCTTCCATGGCGAACGACGCGATCTCGGGCAGCGGCGCCCCGACCATCCGGTTGAGTCGCACGAACGCCTCGAGGCGTGCCTCATTGAGGCTGGCAGACTCCTGTACGCTCCGCAGGTCGACGACCAGGCCCCGATCGCGTTGGTCTCGAGTGAGGCCGGAACCCGGATCGAGGGCGTCGCGTGCATCTCTCTCCCGTAGCGCGCCATCGAGCTGCTCGACGCGTGCTCGCAGGGCGGCTACCTCGGCCTCGAGACCGGCGACACGAGACTCCCCCTGGCCCACCGATCACCTCCGCGCTCCCCACCAGCGCGTGCGGACTGTCAACAGCTCCCGGTCAGAATCGTACCACCCCGGGCCGATCCCCTCGAGCCTCCAGCCTCTGGGCTACTCAGGTGAGCCGTTCGAGGCTGCAGGAAAGCTGGCGCAGGATCGCGCCGCGCACCTCGTCGCCCAGCGGTCGCGCACCCACGAAGCCGATCACGAAGCTGCCCCCCTCGCCGCGGTCGGCCCGCACCGCCACCAGCCGGCGGCTGGCGAACTGCAGCTCGATGGTCAGCAGCGACCCGGCCTCGCTGTCGATCCGGTTGAGCTGCTCCATGGCGTACGCCATCTCGGCGCCCAGCCCCTCGAACTGGTTCGTTGGCACGTTGCCGCGGGTGGCGACGACGAAGCCCTGCGGGTCCACCACGAACCCGGCCCGCGCCCGGCACAGCTCGAGGCTCCAGGCGAGGAACACCTCCCAGCTCGCGAGCTCGAGCGGAGGCGCATGGAGGTCCACGGCCACCTCGGCGGGCTCCGGCGGCGGCGACGGCGGCGCGGCCTGTGGAGCCGGCGGCCCGGGTTGCACCCCCGGGAGCTGGGCCGGAGCTGGCGCCCAGGCCCCCGCGTTCGGCCGCGCGAGAAGCGCGCTCAGCTCCCGAGCCTGCGCGAGGTCAGACGAGTTGACGCTGCACCTTCTCATGGTCCTCTCCCGCGGCGCCGGTCAGCTCGGCGATCAGGCGCTCGATCTCGTCGGCCAGGATTTCGAACCGGCGTGCCTCCGGCGGTGTCCGCCCGCCCATGAAGCTCACCGGCAGCCCCAGCTCGCTGGCCCGCGCGAACGCCTCGCCGCGCGGGATGGCGGTGTCCAGCACCCCCGCGAGCTCGGCCCAGACCGTGCCCATGACGTTGAGCGACGTGTCCTTGCGCAGCTCGACCATGGTGGGAAGGATGCCGAGCAGCCGCAGCGCCGGGTTCTCCTGCTTCTGCACGTGGTCGATCACCCGCAGCACCTGCCCCACGGCACGCAGCGCCAGGGGCTCGGCCTGCAGCGGCACCAGCGCGAAGCCGGAAGAGGCCAGCGCCGCTCTGGTGATGATGCCGAGCCCGGACGGGCAGTCCACGATCACGTATTGCCGGCCCTCTCCAAGCTGGGCGACGAGGTCGGCGAGCTTGGCCGGCGAGTTGAGGAGGATCTCGTACTCGCGCACGTCGACCGCGTCCAGCCGGCCCCTGGGGAGGATCGAAAGCGCCGGAACCCTGGTCTGCACCAGGACCTGGTCGAGCGGCATCCCGGCGAGCAGGACCTCGGCAAGGCCGGTCCACTCCCCCTCGCCCTTGGCCAGCGAGAGGCCGATCGAGCCCTGTGGGTCGAAGTCGACGAGCACCGTGCGCCGGCCCCTCTCGGCGAGCGCGACGGCGAGGTTGAGGGCGGTGGTGGTCTTCCCGGTACCGCCCTTGGACGAGACGAGCGAGATCACGTGTGCCATGGTTGCTCCCATGCCCGGCCCCCTCAGGACCAGACAGCCGGCCGCGCGTTCGCGGCTGGAAAGCGCTTCACTCCTCGATCAGACATCGCAGCCTTTCCAGGGCCTCGGCCCTTCGGTCGCCAAAGAGCTGGATGCGCAGCTTCGGGGTGCCGACGATGCCCTGGACCAACCACGCACTGGCGTGATCGATCCGGAAGTAGGGGCGCGGGAAGTGCGGGAAGTACTGCAGCGAGCCTTCCTGCCCGAGACGCCGGATGAGCGCCTCGGTGACCGGCTCGTCGAGGCCGACCTCGATCGCCTCGGAGCGGTCGAGGCAGCCCTGCAGCTCGCGGAGGTCAAGGAAGCGCGGCATCTACCGGGCTCCCAGTTGCGTGATGGCTTCAATGAGGGCGTGCACGTCATCCCCCGTGGTACTCCACCCCACACTGGCCCGGACGGTGCCGCGCGGATCCACGCCCAGCGCCGCCGGAACCAGCGGGGCGCAGTGCAGCCCGGCCCTCACCTCGATACCGAATGACTCTCGCAGCACGAACCCCAGCTCATCCGGTGCCCATCCGTCGAGGCTGAACGGCACGATCCCGATGCGTCCATCGCCCCCCGCGAGCGGCAGGAGGCGCACGCCGGAGACGGCGCTCAGGCCCTCCCTCATCGTCCGCACGAGCCCGGCCCGGTGTGCCCCGATCGCCGGCACCGTCACCTCTCTCACGAGACGTACCCCGGCCAGAAGGCCTGCGAGACCCGGCAGGTTGGGGGTTCCGGCCTCGTGGCGCAAGGGCAGCTCGGGAGGATGCAGCTCGCTTTCCGAGCGCACACCGGTGCCCCCCACCACGGTCTGGAGGAGCCCGTCGTCGGGGACCACCAGTCCTCCCACGCCGGGTGGGGCGAGCAGCCCCTTGTGGCCGGAGAACGCCACGAAGACACGTCCCGGCAGACGGCGGTGGTGGATCTCGATCGCCGCGGCCGCCTGCGACGAGTCCAGCAGCAACGGCACCCCCGCATCGGCGGCGACCCTCGCCAGACCCTCGACCGGTTGGATGCAACCGGTGACGTTGGAGACGTGCGTGAGCGCCACGAGCGAGGTCTCCGCCCGCAGCGCACAGGCAAGCGCGTCCGGGGTGATGGTGCCTTCCGCACTCACACCGAGGTGGGTGACCGTCACACCCTGCTCGCGTGCACGGTGGGCGAGCGGGCGGAGCACCGAGTTGTGCTCGAGCACCGAGGTGACGACGTGGCTGCCGTGCGTCACCAGCCCTGCCACCACCAGGTTGAGCGCCTGGGTGGAGGACGGCAGGAGGACGACCCGAGCCGGGTCCGCGACCCCGAGGAGCTTCGCCAGCTCCCTCCTGCACGGGAGGATCGGGTCGCACTGGGCATCGCCTCCGCGGGCGGCGTCTACCGGAGGCTGCTCGAACCATGTCATGACAGCTTCGACCACCTCCCGTGGCTTCGGGAAGGAGGTGGCCGCATGATTCAGGTAGATCGCCTGCATCGCCCCCTCGATCTGAAGTCGGCTGGGCCGGGGGAGGACCCCGGCCCGGCCAGTGCGTCACTTCTTCGTCACGGCGAACTCGCCGAACTGGTCGCCGGCTTCCATGCCGCGCGTCTGCTCGGACTTGAAGGTGTTCATCCCGTTCGGGTACGGCGCCGCGTACGCGAGCTCCATGAAGGCGGCCGAGACGCCGCGGATCATGTAGGCCCGCCTGCCCTCGCCACCCGAATCGGCCTCGTAGTAGTCGACGGCACGGATCGTCATCGACTCGCCTTCCTTGATCTGCACGATCCCGGACTTGGCCCAGCCCCACGCGGTGAACACCGCGAAGGCGCCGCGCAGCACATCCTTGGCGCCCTCGGTCACCATCGGTGTCACCACCGACTCGAACTCGGGGCTGGTGACGATGCCAAAGCCGGTGTGGTAGCCGCACTCGTACGCGCAGTTGACGAGCGCCGCCTCCATCGCCGCCTTGCGGTCCGGCGGGGTGATCGCCATCATCCGCTCGGCCACAGTGTTCCAGAACGTCCACGGAAGCTGGTTGACGAGCACGTTGAAGGCGGGGATGAGCCCGTCCTCGTTCGGCTTGGCCTCGACCTGCACGAGCTGCTTCACGACCTGGTCACGCATTACCGTCATGGCACGCTCTCCTTCCCTTACACGGCCTTCACGGAGAGCACGCTCTCCGGAGCGCCCGTGACGATGGCGGCGGTTTCGGTGGCGGCGAAGCTGCGGGCTGGCTTGTCGAACGCCACGGCGAACATGGCGGCCACGAAGCCGCGGGTGAAGTGGTTGATGGGCTTGTCGTGCTTGCCCCACTTCTTGACCCAGCCCTCGTCGACGTGCGAGTGGGGGAGCTTCACCTCGCCGCCGGTGGTGGTTCCGGTCGCCGTCATCCTGCCCAGGCCCATGAAGGAGAAGTACTCGGCACCGACCTGCAACCGCTCGGCCGGGGAGGTGATCCCCTTCTCCTTGACGTAGCTCTCGAGCACCGGCCGGATGGTGTCCTCGGCCACCTCGCAGAGCACCCGGACGGCGCCGAGATCGGCGAAGTCCTCGGCCAGCTTGGTGGTGAGCGACATGTAGTGGTGGCAGTGGAGCACGAACCCGTGCCCGTTGATGAAGTGGCGGAAGGTGTTCTCGTCGAAGGTGTGCTTGATCTCCAGCGCCATGGCTCATCCCCTTCCTAGAAGAAGTTGGCCAGCTCGTCGACGAGCGGCTTGGCCTTGTGGCGGATGATGCCGAGCTTGGAGGCGTCCGGGGCCGTGATGGCGATGACCGCGTCGCCAACGGGCCGGCACATGATAACGGCGCGGCCGTACTCGACGAAGAGGTCCTGGAACTTGGCGATCTTGAGCTCTCCGCCCATCTCCTCGATGCCGTTGACGGCGTTGGCGAGGGCGGCGCCGAGGTCGTCGAGGGAGATCGCCGTGCTGCCACCGGACGACTCGATGACGAATCCGTCACGACCCACGACCACGGCCGCGGTCACGCCTGGGACCTTGAGCAGCTCCTCCAGTACGTCGGTTGAGGTTCTCGGGGCTTGGGGCATGTCTTCGCTCCTTTCGTTGCCGGCTGTCGTGCCGGCCCGCTGTGTCTTCGCGCGCTCGTCCTGAATCCTCACCGCCTCCAGGAGCGCCTGCTGGGTCGGCATGAGCATGGTGTTCTTGGGCGAGAGCACCGACTCGAAGAAGTGGAACGTCCCGCTCGTCCAACCCATGACCTCGATCAGCGCCTCCATCCCGGCGAGCGACCCCGACACGACGTGCACGAGGTTGCCCTTCACGAGGTAGGCCCTGGCCTCCTGGCCCTTGCCGGACGGCTGCAGGAGCAGCTCGCCGGTCTTGGCGCTGGCGTTGAGGAACTGCAAGAGGTCGACGATGTTGGTGGTGGCAAGGCTGCCCTGGAGCCCTTCCACCTGCTCGGGGGGGATCACGCTCTTGGGTCGCTGCATGTGGCGATCCTCCAGTCCTGGCCGGCCAGCCCGAGCCCCGCACGGGTCTCCGCCCACGCGTGCCCGCGCGTCGCGGGTCGCTCCCGCTCCCTGAAGGGCGCGGCGGCCAGCAGCGATGTCAGCAACACGACGGTGGCGAGCGCCGCGCCTGCGGCAGCGTGCGCCGGTACGATGGGGAACAGCGTGCGGATGATCGTCCGCAGCAGGACTTCCAGGTCGATCGGCTTGTCGAGCACGGCAACGGGCCGGAGGGCGGCGATCTCCCTCTCGATCTGGGGCGAGTTGTAGGCGGTCATGACGATGATCGGCAGGCGGGGTTGGATCGCGTGGAGCCGCCACATCAGCTCCGGCCCGTCGACGCCGGCCATCTTGAGGTCGGTGATCACGAGATCCGGCCCCACGCGTCCCACGAGATCGAGGGCCTCGAAGCCGGAGAGCGCTGTGACCACCCGGAAGAGCGAGGCGTGCGGTGCGAGCGCGTCGACGAGGCTGAGCAGGAAGGGCTCCTCGTCGTCCACCACCAGCACGGTCTTCCTCGCTGCGCTCACCGTGGCCTCGCCCTCCTCGCCGCAGCGCAGGGGCAAGCCGCGTGCCAGGCGAGCAGAACCCGCCGAAGCTACTGCAGTGAAACGACTAGATTGCGCCGAGGTGACGGTGATCGGGGCGAGGGTGGCTCACTCTGGATGAGCCAGAAAGGACCGCCGGTCGATCCTGACCTATCTGAGGCCGAGCTCCCGCACCCGGCGCTTGAGCGTGGAGAGGGAGATCCCGAGCGCCCGTGCCGTCTGGCTGAGGTTGCAGCCGAGCTGCCGGAGAGTCAGCTCGAGATGGCGGCGCTCGACTTCCTCGAGGCTCAACACCGGGCCGGCCGGCCCAGCCGCCTCGCTCCCACTGGAGGCGGACCCGACAAGCAGGCGCGAGGGTGCAAGCGGACCCTCGGGCTCGAGGATCACGGCCCGTTCCAGCAGGTTGCGCAGCTCCCGCACGTTGCCCGGCCAGTCGTAGGCGGCCAGGCGCTCTGCCTCGCCGGAGGCCAGGGGGCGCGGTGCTCCCGCGATCGCCTCCAGCAGGTGGGCGCACAGCTCCGGGATGTCCTCGCGGTGCGCCCGCAGCGGCGGCACGTCGATGCGGATCACGTTGAGGCGGAAGAAGAGGTCCTGGCGGAACCGCCCGGCGGCGCGGGCGGCCTCGAGGTCGGCGTTGGTCGCGGCCACGACCCGCGCCGAGGCGACCCGTTCGACCTCCGAGCCGACCCTCCGGAACCGGCGGTCCTCGAGCACCCCGAGCAGCTTGGCCTGCAGCGCCAGCGGCATCGTGCCTATCTCGTCGAGGAGCACCGTGCCGTCCGCCGCCATCTCGAACACCCCGCGCCGGCCGCTCGCCGCCCCGGTGAACGCCCCCTTCTCGTGCCCGAACAGCTCCGACTCGGCCAGGCTCTCGGGCAGCGCCGCGCAGTTGAGCGCCACGAACGGCCGGCTCGCGTTCCGGCCGCGGTAGTGGATGTAGCGTGCAAGCAGCGTCTTGCCGGTTCCCGTCTCGCCCACGATCAGCACCGGCGCCGGGCTCTTCGCCGCCCGCTCGCACCACTGCCTCACCTCCTGCATCGCCGCCGAGTGCCCGACCAACCTCGCCTGTGCCTCGTCCTGGCGGGCCCTGCGCTGGGCCAACGCCTCCACCGCCTCGAGTGCCCGCAGGCGCAGGGCGTTGCCCACCGTCAGCCGCAACGCCTCCAGCTCGAACGGCTTCGCCAGGTAGTCGAACGCCCCGTGCCGCACCGCCGCCACGGCGTTCTCGAACGACGGGTAGGCGGTCATGAACACGATCTTGGTGCCCTCGTCCTGGCGCAGGATGGCCGGGCAGATCTCCGCACCCTCGCCGTCGGGAAGCTGCTGGTCGAGCAGCACCACGTCCACCTGGCGGCTGCGGCACATCGCGAGACCCTCTCCGAGCGTCGCAGCCGTGAGGACCTCGACCTCCGGACCGGCCAGTGCATCCGCCAGTGTCAGGCAGAGACGGAGGTCGTCGTCGATCACGAGGAGCGTGCGGTTCACGTCGGGCCTCCCGCGTCGCTCGTCCCGGGACGCCCGGACGTCGAGGCGTCCTCGCGGTCGAGGCGTCGCAGCTCCTCCATGAGCGACCCACACTCCCGCCGCCGCGCCAGGTGCTCGCGCAGCCAACCCTCGGCCTGCGCGAGCGTGGCCAGGTGCAACGCGCGCTCGGCGTAGAGCTCCGCCACTCGCGTCTCCTGTCGGGCGAGCTCGGCCTCCAGCCGCTGGTTCTGCGTCTGGAGCTGCTCGCGCAGGCGGTCCGCGTGCTGGCTGGCCCGCTCCGCCTCGGCAAGCCACCGTCCGATCTTCCCCTCGACCTTGGCGATGGCGTCGGCGATCATCTGCTTGTGTGCCGCTGCCACGGCGGCGTCCTGAAGGAGAAGGGCAAGGTCGGCGTCGGACGCCATCCTCTCCCGCACGCGCACCTGCTGGCGCACGGTGCGGAGACGGCGCCCTGTCTCCAGCCTCTCGCGCGTCAGCCGGGCGGTCTCGTCGCGGCCACCTTCGACGCGGCGGGCCATCCGCGAGGCGAGGCGCGACAGCTCTGCGATCTGCAGCGCTACACCGTCCGAGGCCTCGCGAGCCCGGGCCCGGGCGTTGCCGAGGATTGCCTCGGCCGCCTCGAGCTCGCCCTCCACCTGGCAGAGGCGAGCGAGGACGCCCCACATCCCTTCCGCCCGCCGTCTGGCCTCACGAGGGGCGCCCCCTCCAGGGTAGGCGGCGGCGGCCATGCGGCCCAGCAGCGCCGTCTTGAGCGCGCAGCGCGCAACCGTCTGTGTGGCCCGACCGGGCTCGACCTCGAAGGGAGTGGGGATGAGGACAGCGGACGAGTCCAGGATCGACCCCCGCTGCCGCACCAGCGTCCGGCAGTCCTCGAGAAGACGGTACGCGTCGCCGTACCTGCGGGAGGGATTCTTCTCGAGGAGCTTGGCGATCACGGCGCTCACGTCGGCCCCAACGTCAGGCGCGACCTCCCTTGCCGTCGGCGCGGGTCGTACACGATGCAGCTCGATGAGCGTCGCCGGGTCGGCCGCGAGGAACGGCTGTCGCCCCGTGACCATCTCGAAGAAGACCACGCCCAGGGCGTAGAGGTCGGCCGGAGGACCAGCCGCCTGCCCCTGAAGGACCTCCGGCGCGATGTACCCGGGCGTGCCGAGCAGGGCGCCGCCGGACACGAGGTCGCCCTCGCGCCCGTGGTGGGCGAACCCGAAGTCGATGAGCTTGACGAAGTTGCGCCGCCCCCCGCGCTCGACCAGGAACACGTGCTCGGGCTTGAGGTCGCGGTGCACCACGCCGAGGTCGTGGGCACGGGCCAGCGCCGCCGCGACCTGCTCGACGACGTCGAGCGCCAGGGACAGGTCCAGCCGGCCCAGCTCGAGCCGGTCGGCCAGCCTCTCACCCTCGAGCATCTCCATGACGAGAAACGCCAGCCCGTCGGTGCTCTCGCCCAGGTCGTAAATCTCGGCGATGTTGACGTGGTTGACCCAGTTGACCGCCCGCGCCTCGCGCAGAAACCACGCGCGCAGGTGGGGGCGATCGAGGAGCTCGTGCCTGAGGATCTTGAGCGCCGCTCGCCGGCCGATGAGCACGTGGCGCGCCTCGAAGACCGAGCTCATGGCGCCGGTGCCAAGCAGCCGTTCGAGCCGCCACCGCCCTGCCACGACATGACCGACCAGGGTCTCCGGCGCTGGTCCCGTCGTCATGCCGGAGCGCCCCCTGCCCTCAGCGGCGAGACAGGCGGCAGCCCGTCCCCCGAGCCGGTGAGGATCGGCAGGACCACCTCGATTCGGGTGCCGGCGCCGGGGGCCGATTGCAGCCGGGTGGAGCCGCCCATCTTCGCCACCAGCCTCTGGACGATGGCGAGCCCCATGCCCGATCCTTCCGGCTTGGTGGAGAACAGCGGCTGAAACACCCGGTCGAGCTGCTCCGGGGGGATCCCGATGCCGTTGTCCTCGACCCCGACCGTCACTTGCCGAGGTGAGCGCCGGCAGGTGACGGTGATGGCGGGTTCGGGGCGGTTCTCGGTTGCGGCCACCGCGTTGTCCACGAGGTTCAGGAGGATTCGCAGCAGCGCGTCGGGGTCAGCGGAGACCTCTGCACCGTCGTTTCCTATCTCGAGCACGCAGGCCACACCGCGGCCTCGCGCCGCTGTGAAAAGGAAGCCCTCCTTCTCGGCCAGGAACGCCCGCAGGTCGAGGCGTACCGGCTCCACCTGGTCGAAGCGCTGGAACGCCCGCAACGCGTGCAGCATCTGCTCGGCCAGCCGGAAGCTCTCGAAGCAGCGCGCGAAGTACTCCTCGCGCTTGTCGTCGTCGAAGGTCGCGAGGTTCGTCCGCAGCACGCTGAGCGTGGTCTTGAGGGTGTTGAGCGCGTTGCCGATCTCGTGACGGACCGTGCGGAAGATCTGCTCGGCCTGCTCGACCAGCACCTGCGGCTGCGAGCTCTGCCGGCGCTCCTCGGCCTCTCTGACCGCGTCCAGCAGGCCGGCCGTCCGCAACGCCTCCTCGGCCCGTGCCGCGACGATCTGGCCGATCGCGAGGTCCTGCTCGGAGAACACGCCCTGCCGGCGGTTGTACAGGAAGATGAGCGCCTCGACCTGCCCGCTCGCCCCGAGGCACGGAAGACCGATGAAGCCGCCGTCGCGATACTTCTGGGGCGCCGGCGAGTGCGTACCCCACTCGCTGGCGACGTCGGCCACGAGCACCGCCTGGGCGTTCGCGACCATGCGCTCCACCACCGAGCCAGGTCTGGGCGGAAGCTCGATCCGGGGCGCTGCGTGGGGCGCCTGGTGTGCGGCCACCAGGTCCAGGTGGTCCTCCCGCCGAAGGTAGAAGCTGCCTCCGTCCGCGAGCGTGGACTTGGCGAGCGTGGCGAGGATCTCGGGTGCCAGCTCGGCGAGCTGGCGCGACGCGCCGAACGCCCGCGCGTGCTCGGCAAGGTGGCGTAGGCGCCTGTCCCAGTCCGAGAGCCGGCGGTTGCGCTCCGCCACCATCCTCTCGAGGTCGCGGCGGTATCGGCGGGCCTCGTCCTCGAGCGCCTTGACGTTGGCTGCGGCCTCGACCGAGCGCACGAGGGTGGCGCGGCTCGTGGGCTTGGTGATGTACTCGAACGCCCCCTGCCGCACCGCCTCGGCCGCCGACTCGTACGACGGCAGACCGGTGAGAAGGATGACCTTCACCTCCGGTGCGAGCTCCCGCACGAGACCCACGAGCTCGAGGCCGTCCCGACCCGGCATCACGAGATCGGACACGATGACGTCGAGCTCGTCGTGGGACACGACGGCGAGCGCCTCGTCAACGCTGGCCGCCGACCGAACCTCATGGCCACCGGCGGAGAGGAAGCCACTCAGGGTCTCGCGGATCCCCGCTTCATCGTCGACCACGAGCACGCGCGCCATCAAGCCACCGCTCTCGCCGGCCTGGAGCGCACCTCGTGGGACGCGTGTCCTTCGGCTGTTGCTTCCACCTCGAAACGTCCTCCAGACCGACTGAGAAGAGGTCCTGACCGTCCCCCACTGCTGGGCGAGCCGTGGCCACCCACCGCGATTCTACCAACACCGGACCGCAAACCACTGATGCTCCTTGATGTACGAAAACAGAACAGGCGGTCGCTCACAGGCGCATGCACGACCGTGCCGCAACTGGACACTGCCTTGCCCGCAAGCACGGCGAAGCCAGCCGGCTGCTACCCGACCTGCCCATCAACACCGTGCCGCCGAGTCACCCCGGCGGCACGGTCAGACTGAATTCTGGACGCTCCTAGAACGAGTACTTGAGGCCCACCGACGCGAGGCCGAGGGTGCCGGTGAGGTCCTCGAGGTAGGGGCTGGCGTCGTGGTACTCGAGGAACGAGTACGAGGCCACGCCCGCCAGCCTCGGGGTGATCTTCGCCTCGCCGCGCAGGGAGACGTCCCACTGGCGGCTGGCGAGGTCGGAGTAGGTGTGAAGCAAGTCGAGGTCGTACGTGCTGAACTTGAGCTTGGCAAGGACGTCTGCCGGCACCGCGAGAACGATCTGGCTCATGTTCTCGTCGGTGACGATGTAGCTCGCGTCGAGACCGACCTTGACCCGCTCCCCGAAGCGCAGGTTGGAGCCCAGGGTGTAGGTGGTGAAGGAGGCGGTGTTGGAGACGGAGTCGCTGCTCGAGCCAAACTGGCCGAGTGTGGCTCCGCCCGCTCAACCATCCATGAGAGGGATGCAAATGTGCGTTTCGAGCTTGCGTTTCGCATATGTGACCCCGCCCCAGACGTCCACGCTCTCGGCCGGCATCACCGTCAGCATCGCCGTGACCGCGTTGAGGTCGCGCGTCCAGTCGGTGAGATCCTGGGTGTCGTTCTTGCCGTCCCACCAGCGGTAGGTCACCGAGGCGAGCGCCGCAGGCGACACCTGGTAGGAGCCCGAAAGCCGCACCTCGGCCCACTGCGACGGCGCCGAGCCCAGGTCTGCCACCCGGGCGTCGTGGATCTGGTAGTACTGCGTGGAGCCCGGCACCAGCGGCGACGCCACCGGCGTGGTCTGCATCGCCGTCGGGTTGCACGCCGCGTCGAGGATCATGAACGGGTTGTCGATATCGGCGTACGTCGCCTGCGCTCGCAGGGTGAGGCCCTTGAGCGGTCGCAGCGAGTAGGCGAGCTTGAGCTTCTGCTCGAGGGTGCGGGTCTCGTCGACGGCCACCAGGTAGTGGTCGCGGTCGAGCGAACGCAGGTCGTAGGTGGCCACGAACGAGCTGCCCGCGCCCAGGCGGTACGCGAAGCGCGCCTGCCCTTCAACGACGTCCCGGTCGATCGCCGACTGGCGGAGAAAGTCCGGGTCGTAGCCGTACCTCTCGCGGTACGTCTTCCCGACGTACGGGCCCGCCACCGCCTTCGGCTCCGTCGTATCGACGAAGAAGTCGGTGCTGTCGATCGAGTAGGTGCGGGCCTTCAGCGCCAGAGTTCCCCGGCGCCCAACCTTGCGGGCCAGGTTGAGCCCCACGCCCTTGTAGTCCACCTCGTTGCCGGTGTGCGTGTTCTCGAGGTTGGACGCAACCCCCGACAGCGAGAGCGCGAAGCCGCCCAGGTCTCCGTTGCTGACCTGGACCTTGGTCAGGGTCTTCTCCGTGGTGGGGACGAGGTCGTACTGCATCACCCCATCCTGCAGGCCGTACTGCATGCGGTCGGTGAACAGGGGAGTGCGGAGCGCCGGCTGCTCGACCCTCTCGTACAGGCGCATCGGGGTGGCGCCACGCTCGCGGAAGTCGCGCTTGCCGGTGCTGCCGGCCACGCTCCAGCCGCCGAACGTGGCCCGGGCGGACAGCCCCGCCTGCCGCACGTGCTCGTCGACCTGCCGCCCCTGGGACCGCACGTGGCAGCTCGAGCAGTGCGACATCGCCAGCGACTGCTGGTGGCCCTTCCGCCACTGCTCGCGCAGCTCGGCCGAGACCACGAGCCAGCCGGCGCCCGGGATCTGCAGGTCGGTGCGGCTCTCGAGCACGTTCCAGTCGACACCGTACCGGCGTCCCGGCTCGAGGTCGGTGGACCAGGTGGCCACGACGTCCTTGACAGTGCCCCGGAGGTTGGCGAGGGGATCGTGCTCGAGCCGGTGCACCCCCTTGGTGTAGGTGGTGTGGGAGCGCACCAGGCGATCGAGATCGAAGCGCAGGGTGTGGACCTGGTCGTTACCCTCGCTGGCGCGAGACAAGATCTCGAGGTACAGCCTCTCGAGCGGGGCGGTGAGCGAGAAGCGCAGCTCGGGTCCCGAGGTGTTGGTGCGGTACTCTGCAACGCGGCCGGGGTTGCCGTCGTCGGTGGCCCCACGCCCCGCGATCTCCACTTCTCCGCTCACCGTCTGCCCGGCGACCGGCAGAGTGACGACCAGGAGGGCCAGCATCGACGCGAAGAGCTTGCCTTTCATGCCGTCCTCCTAGCGCACCAGGCCGTTGCCGCGGCCGGTGACGGTCTGGCTCGGGAGATCCGAGCCGTGAACTGCGATGTGACACTGCGTGCAGCGGGTGCCGAACGCCCGCTGGTTGCCGTCGGCGCCCATGACGTTGGGGTAGCTCTGGCCGCCGATCACCCGGGTTCCGCCCTCCTCGGCCTTGAAACCGGTGTGGAAGTGGAGCTCGTGGCACTGCAGGCACAGGAACGGCTCGTTGGCGGCCAGGAGGTTGTTCGCGGTGGAGCCGTGCGGCTGGTGACAGGACAGACAGTCCTCCGCCACCGGCGCATGCTCGAAGATGAACGGGCCCTCCTGGGAGGGATGGCACGAGGTGCACAGCTCGTTGGTGCGCTCGGCTGTCCTGAGCGCACCCGGGTTGGCGGCGTGGACGTCGTGGCACGACGCACAGCTCATCTTCCCCTCCACCACGGGGTGGTGGGAGGGCGCGCGCATGAGCGCCTGCACGTCGGCGTGGCAGGTGGCACACGTCGAGCCGGGCGCGCGACGCGTGTGCACGCTGTGGCACGAGCTGCAACCCAGCTCGGTGGCGTGCGCCGAGGCGCTCCATTCGCTGGCGCCGTGGGCGGAGTGGCAGGTCAGACAGGCAGCGGTGTCGGCCTCGGGATCCCGGCCGAACAGCCGCAGCCCGGTGGTCTCGCCGCTCTCCAGGTGCGCGGTGGCGTCGCCGTGGCACGTCGCGCAGCCGGTGGAGCCGTCCCGCGTTTCGAAGGCGCGGATCCGGCCATGCACGTTGTGGACGAACGATGCGCCCACCTCCTCGTGGCAACCGGTACAGCTCGTCCAGTCGGCACGGCCACCGGGCACCAGCGCCGGGGTCGCGGCGGCTGCGGTCAGGGTGAGCGCAGCCATGATCAAGGTCATGGAACCTCCTCTTCTCGATTGACCGAAAACAGCGAGTGCGGCTCAGCGTGTCGGTCGGAGCGGAGGTCCTCGGCGATCGGCGTTGTGGTGCCAGTGCGCGTGCCCCCTGCATCGGCTCGGTCGCACCGCCACCCCGCCGGGGCGGCCTGGAGGAGCTCAGAGAAAGCGGTTTACCATCGTCAAACGATTGTATGGAAGGTTGGGCATATGTCAACCCAGGGACACAGCGCTCCATGCGCCAGCCGTCGCGGCACGCGACCGCCAGACGACATGCGCCCCACCCCTGCGTGGAGGGGTGGGGCGCGCGGTCGTTCGCCGATGACCGTGAGAGGATCAGATCTTGCGCAGCCAGCCTAGGGTGTCGGGGGCGCGCCCGAACTGGATGTCGGTGAGCGCCTCGCGCAGCCGCCTCGCCACCGGCCCCTCGTTGCCGTCGCCGACCTTGTAGACCGCGTCCCCGTCCTGCAGCTCCCCGATCGCCGAGACCACGGCCGCGGTGCCGGTGGTGAACATCTCGGTGCAGTCGCCGCTCTGCAGCGTCTGGAAGACCTCCTCGATGTGGATGTGCCGCTGCACGAACGGCAGGCCGAGCTGCTTGCAGAGGATCCCCACCGACTCGCGCGTGATCCCCTCGAGGATCGTACCGGAGGCGGGCGGGGTGGTGACGACGCCGTCCATCACGAACATGACGTTGGCGGCGCCCACCTCCTCCACGTGCCGGCGCTCGACGGCGTCGAGCCACAGCACCTGGTCGCACTCCTTGCCGCGCGCCACGACGCCGGCCAGGATCGAGCCGGCGTAGTTGCCACCGGTCTTGGCCGTGCCGGTGCCACCGAGGGCGGCGCGTACCCAGTCGCGCGCCACCATGATGCGCAGCGTGCGCCCGCCGGTGCGGAAGTACGGCCCGGTCGGGCCGGTGATGACGAAGTACGTGTACTTCTTGGAGGCGTGGACGCCGAGCCCCTCCTCGGAGGCGATCATCGTCGGGCGGACGTAGAGTGACCCCGGTGCCGGCGGCACCCAGTCGCGGTCGCGGGCGATCAGCATGAGCATCGCCTCGAGCTGGAGGTCGACGCCGACCTCGGGCATCGACATCCGGCGCGCCGAGCGGTTCATGCGCGCGGCGTTGCGGTCGGGGCGGAACAGGTGTACCGACCCGTCCGGGTGGCGGAACGCCTTGAGCCCCTCGAAGATCTCCTGGCCATAGTGGAAGACCATGGCGGCCGGGGCGAGCGAGATCGGCCCGTACGGGACGATGCGCGGGTCATACCAGCCCCGCCCCTCCTCCCAGTCCATCATGAACATGTTGGGTGAGAAGGTGCGTCCGAACGGCAGGTTGTCGGGATCGAGGGGACCCTGGGGGGGCCGGATGACTGCGTTGTCGCGAATCTCCATGGGTGATCCTTTCTCCGGCTGGCGCCGGCGCAGACACTCTGCCCGCAGCGCATGGGCGCGATAAGAGTAGCGCATCTCCTGCGAGGGCGGTGCTACTCTCTGGGTCATGGCAGGCCCAGCCCTCACCGCCCCGCGCGGCCGCACGGTCCTCATCGTCCTCCTGCTCGGCGCGCTCTTCCTGGCGTTTCGCATTCTCAGGCCGTACCTCAACCCGATCCTGCTCGCCGGGATCACCGCCATGCTCGTGCACCCGCTGTTCCGGTGGCTGCGGGCGAGGCTCCGGGGCCGAGCCTCACTCGCCTCGCTCGTCACGCTCCTGGTGGTGCTGCTGGCCGTCGTGGGGCCGCTCACCCTCATGGGGATCGCCCTCGTCAACCAGGGCCTGCAGTCGGCGGAGGCGATCCAGGCCTGGGTGCAGGCCGGCAACCTCGACCGCCTCCTGCAGGAACCCTGGGCCGAACGCGTGGCGGCGTTCACCAACCGCTACTTCCCGCTCATCGACCCGCAGCGCGTCGACCTCAAGGCCCTGCTGCTCGGCCTCAGTCAGAAGGTCGGCTCGCTGCTGCTCGCCAAGGGCGGCGCGGTCCTCTCCTCGACCGGCGCCATGCTCGGGCAGTTCCTGCTCTACCTCTTCGTGCTCTTCTACGCCGTGCGCGACGGGGAGGAGATCCTCGGCGGGCTACGCAAGCTCTCGCCGCTGCGGACGAGCCAGGAGGAGAAGCTCCTGGAGCGGGTGCGGGGGGTGTCGCGCTCGGCGCTCGTGGGGGCGTTCGGCACCGCCGCAGCGCAGGGCATCGTGGGCGGGGTCGGCCTGGCCATCTGCGGCTTTCCGGCGCTGTTCTGGGGCACCGTGATGGCGTTCGCCAGCCTCATCCCGGTGGTCGGGACGGCGATCGTCTGGATCCCCGCCAGCGGCTACCTCGCCGTCACAGGTCGGCCCGGGATGGCCGCGTTCCTGGCGGTCTGGTGCGGCGTCGGCGTCGGCAGCATCGACAACTTCCTGCGCCCTGTGCTGATGAAGGGCGAGGCCGAGATGAGCACGCTGTGGGTGTTCTTCGCCGTGCTCGGCGGCATGCAGGTCTTCGGCCTGCCGGGCCTGGTCTACGGCCCGCTGGTGTTCGGCCTGTGCGCCGTGCTGCTCTACCTCTACCAGCTCGAGTTCCAGGAGTTCCTGACCAAGCAGGCGGAGAGCTAGGAGCCGAGAGCGACGACAGGGGGTCGGCGGCGTTGCCGAGGGGCTGGGGTCCGGGCAGCCCTCTCAGACGGGGTTGGGGACGTCGAAGAACTGCACCTCGAGGCCGTGGCGCCTGGCGAGCAGCTCGCCGAGCGAGACGACGCCGAAACGCTCGGTGGCATGGTGGCCGGCGGCGATGAAGTGCACGCCGTCCTCGGCCGCCCGGTGGTAGACCCACTCCCGTGCCTCGCCGGTGAGGTAGGCGTCGAGGCCGTTCGCCACCGCCTCCTCGAACCCTGACGGCGCCCCTCCCGTGACGATCCCCACCGACGCCACCCGCTCCGGCCCCCCGGCAAAGGCGAGCGGCTCCTGCCCGCACGCCCGCTGCACCCTGGCGAGTACTTCCTCGATCGGCAGAGGCTCTCCGAACACGCCCGCAAAGCCCAGCGTGACGCCGGAGAACACCCCGAAGCGTTCAAGGCGGTCGAGCCCGATGGCCCGCGCCAGGACGGCCGCGTTGCCGTGCCCCGGGTGCCGATCGAGCGGAAGGTGGTAGGCGATGAGGTTGAGGTCGTTCTCGAGCAGCAGCCGCACCCGCTCGCGGAACGAGCCGGCGAGGCGGGGCGGCTCGTCGCCCCGCCACAGCAGCCCGTGATGCACGAGCACGGCGTCGGCGCCCCAGGCGGCGGCCTGCACGAACAGCTCGGCCGAGGCCGAGACCGCCGTGGCCACCCGCTGCACCTCGCTCCGACCCGCCACCTGCAGGCCGTTGAGCGCCACGTCGGAGACCTCGTCCACGTCCAGGAGATCGTCGAGGTACGCCACGAGCTGGTCACGGTCCATGGCTCATTCTAACCACAGTAGCTGGCGGCTGGCGGCTGGCGGCTGGCGGCTGGCGGCTGGCGGCTGGCGGCTGGCGGCTGGCGGCTGGCGGCTGGCGGCTGGCGGCTGGCGGCTGGCAAGAGGCAAGACGGGGTCGCCCGTCCTGTCAACCCCCGCTCGCTCCTTCCCATCGCTCCCTGCCTCCTGACTGCTGCCCATTGCCTCTTGCCTTCCGCGCGACGAGTCCCCGAGTCGCCGCGAGGCCGGGTGGTAGGATTCGGGCGTGATGCGGAAGGCGGCGTTCATCGCGGTGGGGTCGGAGCTGCTGCGGGCCGAGCGGCCGGAGACGAACTCGTGGACGGCCTCGCGCGTGCTGCGCGGCGCCGGCCTCCTGCTGCACGAAAAGCGCGTGGTCGAGGACACCGTCGAGGGCGTCGCGACGGCCGTGCGCGAGCTCGTGCCGCGCTGCGAGCTCGTCGTCGTCAGCGGAGGCCTGGGGCCGACCGCCGACGACGTGACGCGGGAGGGTGTGGCCGCGGCGCTCGGCCGGGCGTTGTGGCGCCACCGGCCGACCGGCGAGGTCATCGCCGCCCGGTACGCCGCCCGCGGCCGCCCGATGCCGGATTTCGCCTGGCGCATGGCCGACGTGGTCGAGGGCGCCGAGCTGCTGCCCAATCCGGTCGGTACCGCGGCGGGGCAGTGGCTCGAGCTGCCCGGATGCACGCTCGTGCTGCTGCCCGGCGTGCCCTCGGAGCTCGAGGCGATGCTGACTGGACTGGTGCTGCCCCGTCTTGGCGCCGGGGCGGGGATTCTCACTCGCACTCTGCGGCTGGCCGGGGTCTACGAGTCGCTCGTCGAGCAGCGGGTCATGCACCTGTACGAGCGGTTCGGGCGCGAGAACGTCACCATCCTCGCCGCGCGCGGCCAGGTCTCGCTGTTGCTGCTGGCCGAGGGCAGCGACGCCGCGGCCCGTCTCGAGGAAATGGACCGCGAGCTCGCGGCGCTGGCCGGGCCCGACCTCTACGGCCGTGACGACGACACTCTCGCCTCGGCCGTGCTCGCGGCGCTGCGCCGCCGTGGCTGGACGCTGGCGGTGGGCGAGTCCTGCTCCGGCGGCCTCGTCGCCAGCCAGATCGTCGCCGTCCCGGGAGCGAGCGGCGTCTTCGTGGGCGGGGCGGTGGCGTACGCCGACGCGCTCAAGCGGGGGATCCTCGGGGTTCCGGCCGACCTCCTGGCAACCCACGGTGCGGTGAGCCGCGAGGTCGCGGAGGCGATGGCCGACGGCGCCCGGGCGCTCGGCGCGTCGTGCGGACTGGGGATCACCGGGGTCGCCGGTCCCACCGGTGGGACGCCCGACAAGCCGGTCGGGACGGTGCACATGGCGGCCGTCACGCCCGCGGGCCGGCGGCACCAGCTCCACCGCTTCCCGGGTGACCGGCAGATGGTCCGCGAGCTGACGGCGGCGTTTGCCCTCGACCTGCTCCGCCGCCTGGTCGCCTTCCCGGGGGAGGCCGGCGGGGGCGCGACGTGAAGCGCGCGGCCGGATCGGGCAGGGGGGCGACCACGTCCACGACCACGACCACGACGAGGTCCAGGTCCAGGTTCCGGGTGGACGGCGGTTGGTGGGGAGATGGCATTGCCGTGCGGGGGGTCGGAGAAGGACGCTCGGCTCTCGATTCTCGACCGGGCGGGGGGGGAGGTGCTCCGTGAGGCTGTTTTGCGCCGTCGAGCTGCCGCAAGCCGTTCGCCAGCAGTTGGAGCGGGGGATCGGCGAGCTGCGCCGGAGGCTCCCCTCCGCACGCTGGGTGCGGGCCGAGGGGATCCACGTCACCCTCAAGTTCCTGGGCGAGCAGCCCGAGGCGCTCGTCGGGGCGCTCGAGGACGCGGCCCGGGCCTCGCTCGCTGCCTGCGGGCCGGTCGAGGTGAGGCTCGGCGGCGGCGGGTTCTTCCCCAACCCGCGGCGGGCCCGGGTGGCGTGGGTGGGTGGCCAGGCGGTCGGCCTCGACAGGTGGGCTGCAGCGCTCGAGGATGCGGCGGCCGCCTGCGGTGTGGCGCGGGAGGAACGGCCGTTCTCGCTCCACCTGACGCTCGCCCGGCTCGATCGCCCGTGGCCGGAGCCCGACGCCCAGCGCTTCCTCGCCGAGGTCGGCGGCTGGCGGTTCGAGCCGTTCGTGGCGCAGGAGGTGGTGCTGTTCGAGAGCCAGCTCGGCCCCGGGGGGTCCCGGTACACCGCGCTCCGGCGCTGGCCGGTGGGAGGCGCACATGTCGCGTGAGGTCCTGATGGTCGTGGTGGCGTACCTGCTGGGCTCGATCCCGTCCGCGCTCATCTTCGTGCGCATGGCCGGCAAGGGCGACGTGCGCAAGATCGGCTCCGGCAACGTCGGCGCCACCAACGCCATGCGTGCCGCCGGCTGGAAGGCGGCCCTCCCGGTGATGGTGGTCGACGTCGGCAAGGGCGTGGTTGCGGTGCTGCTCATGCGCTGGCTGACGCCCGCCCCCGAGTGGCACGCCGCCGCCGGGCTGGCGGCGATCCTCGGCCACTGCTTCCCGGTCTGGCTGGGGTTCGTCGGCGGCAAGGGTATGGCCACTGCCGGCGGGATCTTCCTCGTCCTCGCCTGGCTCCCGGCGCTCGCCGCGGCGGCCCTGTGGTTCGTGCTCCTCGTCCTCGGCAGGCGTGTCTCGCTGGCCTCGGTGCTGGCCACCGCCGCCTTCCCACTGCTCCTCCTGCTGATCAGCAAGCCGCCTCAGCCGGTGATCCTGTGCGCCGTGGCTGCCGCCGCCGTGATCATCTTCCGGCACCGCTCGAACCTCGTGCGCCTCGTCAAGGGCACGGAGCCGCGCATCGGCGAGAAGCACACGGCATGAGGACTACGGTCGTCGGCGCAGGAGCAGGGTGAGACCATGAGCGACTGGCACAGCACGTCCACCGAGGACCTCGCCTCAGCCCTCGGGGTGGATCTCTCCCGTGGCCTGTCCGCGGCCGAGGCAGCACAGCGCCTCGAGCGGGACGGTGCCAACGAGCTCGTGGAGACGGGCGGCCGTGGGCCGTGGCGAATCCTCTGGGAGCAGCTCACCGCCACGATGGTCCTGATCCTCGTCGCCGCCGCCGTGATCTCCGCCTCGCTCGGCGACTTCTCCGACGCGGCGGCGATCGGAGCCATCGTGGTGCTGTTCGCGCTCCTCGGCTTCGTCCAGGAGTACCGCGCCGAGAAGGCCATGGCGGCGCTCAAGCGGCTGGCCATACCCACGGTGCGGGTGGTGCGCGACGGGGACGTGCGGGAGCTGCCGGCCCGCGAGCTCGTGCGCGGGGACGTGGTGCTGCTCGAGGCCGGTGGCGTGGTCCCGGCCGACCTGCGGCTGGTCGAGTGCGCCGGGCTCAAGATCCAGGAGGCGGCGCTCACCGGCGAGTCCGAGCCGGTCGACAAGCACATCGGGGTGCTGGCGGCCAGTGACGTGCCGCTCGGGGACCGGCGCAACCTCGCCTTCATGGGAACGGTCGCGACGTACGGCCGCGGCCGCGGGGTCGTGGTCACCACCGGGATGCGCACCGAGCTCGGGCGCATCGCCACGCTCCTGGGTCAGGTGAAGGACGAGCCGACCCCGCTGCAGACACGGCTCGATCACCTCGGGAAGGTCCTCGCCGGAGTCGGGGTCGGGGTGGCGGCGCTCGTCTTCATCCTCGGCCTCCTGCGCGACGAGTCGATCCGGGACATGCTCCTGACCGCAGTGTCCATCGCCGTCGCGGTGGTGCCCGAGGGCCTGCCGGCGGTCGTCACCATCACGCTGGCACTCGGTGCCCAGCGAATGCTGCGCCGGCGGGCGCTCATCCGCAAGCTCCCGGCGGTCGAGACACTCGGGTCGGTCACCGTGATCTGCTCCGACAAGACCGGCACCCTCACCGAGAACCGCATGACCGTGACGGTGATCGACCTGGCCGGCCACCGCCTCGAGCTCGCCGGGGAGCTGCGGCATCGCCTACCCACGGTGGAGCCGGGCGTACCGAGCCCGTTCGGCTCGCCGCCGAGCCTCGGGGCGCTGCTCGCTGCCGGCGCGCTGTGCAACGACGCGCGGCTCGCGCCGAACAGTCAAGCCGGCCGCTGGCACGCCGTCGGCGACCCGACCGAGGGCGCCCTGCTCGTCGCCGCCGCCCGCTTCGGCCTCGACCTCGACGCCCTTGCCAGTGGGCTGCCACGCGTCGCCGAGCTGCCGTTCGACTCCGACCGCAAGCGCATGACCACGGTCCACGCCGTGCGGACACCGCTGCCCGGGCTGGCGTGCCTGCCCGGGGGGGAGTCGACCCACGTCGCCTTCACCAAGGGCGCCGTCGACGGCCTGCTCCGCCTGTCCTCCCGCGTGCTCGGTCCGGACGGCATCGAGCCGTCGACCGAGGCGTGGCAGGACCGCATCGTCGCGGCCCACGACGAGCTGGCGGCCAAGGGCCTCCGGGTGCTCGGGCTCACGTTCCGCCCGCTCGAAGGGGCCGACACCGACCCCGCACACCTGGAGGAGGACCTCGTCTTCGTCGGCATGGTGGGGCTGCTCGACCCGCCGCGGGCCGAGGTGCGGGAGGCGGTCGCCCGCTGCGTCTCGGCCGGCATCCGGCCGATCATGATCACCGGCGACCACCCGCTCACCGCCCGCCGCATCGCCGCCGAGCTGGGGATCGCGAGCGCCGCCCCAGCGCTGACCGGCCGTGAGCTGGACGCCATGACGGGCGCCGAGCTCGAGGCCGCGGCGGCCGAGACGTCGGTGTTCGCGCGCGTGTCCCCGGAGCACAAGCTGCGCATCGTCCAGGCGCTGCAGAATCGCGGGCACGTGGCAGCGATGACCGGCGACGGGGTCAACGACGCGCCCGCGCTCAAGCGGGCCAACATCGGCCTGGCGATGGGGATCACCGGCACCGACGTGGCCAAGGAGGCCTCGGACATGGTGCTCCTCGACGACAACTTCGCCACCATCGTGGCGGCCGTCGAGGAGGGCCGGACGATCTACGACAACCTCAAGCGGTTCGTGCGCTTCTCGGTCGCCGGCAACCTCGGCAAGGTGCTGGTCATGGTGCTCGGCCCGCTGCTCGGAAAGCCGCTCCCCCTCACGCCGCTGCAGCTCCTCTGGCTCAACCTCCTCACCGACGGCCTGCTCGGTCTCGGCCTGGGCGTCGAGCCTCCGGAGCGCGGCGTCATGCGCCGCCCGCCGTACCCGCCGGGGGAGGGCGTGTTCGCCCGTGGCGGGGGGCGCCACACCGTCTGGGTGGGGGCGCTCATCGGGGCGGTGGCGCTCGCCGTCGGCGCCGGCTACTTCTTCGCCGGCGACCCGGCGTGGCAGACGATGGTCTTCACCACCCTCGCGTTCCTGCAGGTCGCCCAGGCGCTGGCGGTGCGCTCCGACCGGGAGTCGATTCTCACCCTCGGGCTGCGCTCGAACCTCTCCCTGACCGTGCTCGCGGCGCTGACGCTGGGGCTCCAGCTCCTCGCCGTCTACGCCCCGCCGCTGCGTACCTTCTTCGGGGTGGAGCCGCTCCCGCTCGCCGACCTCGCGCTGGCCGCCGGGCTCGCGGTCGGGCTGCTGCTCGTCCTCGAGACTCAGAAGTGGCTGATCCGCAGGAAGGTCCACACCACGACGAGCGAATGACGCCCGAGACGCCGGTGCGAGGCGCGGGTCGTGGGGTCAGTCGATCACCGGGGACCCGAGCCCCAGCGTGTGCGCCATGGCGGCCATGTCTGCGGGTACCGGCGAGCACAGCTCGAGTGAACGGGCGTCGGCCGGATGGGGGAGCGACAGCCGCCAGGCGTGGAGGAACGGCCGGGGGACGGTGCCGCTGCCGCCGTACAACGTATCGCCGGCCACCGGCGACCCGAGGTGCGCGAGGTGCACCCTGACCTGGTGCGTGCGGCCGGTCAGCGGACGGACCTCGACCAGGCTGGTCGCGCCGGTGGTGGCGAGGCGGCGCACCAGGCTGCGGGCGGGCCTGCCGCGCCCGGTGACCCGATATCTGCCGGGAACCAGCAGGTCGCGCCCCACCGGGCCCTCGACCAGGCGCTCGCCCGGCCCCGGGTCACCGTCCACCAGCGCCAGGTAGCGCTTGCGAGCCTGCCCGACCTCCCACGCCGCCGCCAGCGCCCGTGCCGCCTCGTGGCTGCGGGCCAGCACCAGCACCCCGGTGGTGAGCCGGTCCAGGCGGTGGAACAGCAGCAGATCGGGACGCCGGCCATCGCGCCGCGCGAGCTGGATCAGCGCCCGCTCGTGCACGGTGAGCTCGCCAGGCTGCCGGCGTGCCGGGGGCTGGGTCGCCAGGCCGTACGGCTTGTCGACGGCGAGCAGCCAGGCGTCCTCGTGCAGAACGGGGAGCATCTCCGGCGGCGGCAGGCTCGGGCGGAGCGTCTCGTCACCCGGGAGCACGTCGACCACGTCGCCCACCTCGAGGGCGCGCGACAGGACACGCGCCGCCCCCTGGTTGACCCAGACGCGGCCCTCTCCGGCGATGGCGCGAACCCGTCGGCGGGGAAGGCCGGAGAGCGCCGCCAGCGCCTGGTCGAGCCGGGTCCCGGCCACTGCGGGCGTCACGACGTAGCGGACGACTCCCGGCTCCGGTTCAGCCAGTTGGGGCCTCCCGGGGCAGGCGCAGGCACGCGGTTGTGCCGCCGGGTCCGGTCTCGAGCGTCAGGACCCCGCCGTGGGCCTCCGCCATCTTGCGGGCAATGGACAGCCCGAGGCCCGCCCCGCCGGGCCGGCGCACGCCCATGGGCACGAACAGCCGGGCCAGCACGTCGGGTGGGATCCCCTCTCCCTCGTCGATCACCGCGACGTCCACCCGCTCGGGGCGGCAGGTCACTCGGACCGTCACGCCGGCCTGCCCGGCCCGCGCCGCGTTGTCGAGCAGCGCGGTGAGGGCGGCGGAGACTGCCCGGCCGTCCCAGTGCACCGTGCCGGGCTCACCGCTGGCATCGACGCTCACCGCCACCGGCGGTGCGGCCGGGTCCCAGCCGAACTGGAAGCGCTGCACCTGCTCGCGCACGAACGCCACCGGGTCGACGCCGAGCGGCGCCAGGACTGCCGGCCGGCCGAACAGCAGCAGCTTCTCGAGATACGTCTTCAGCGACTCGATCTGCCGCAGCACCGCCTCCAGGTGGTTGCGGAGGTCCGGGCTCTGGCCCGCCCGCCGCAGCCCCATCTCGACCTGGAGGCCGATCGTGAACGCGTGGTTGCGCACGTCGTGGGCGATCTGGTTGACGAGGTTCTCGAGCTGTGCCGCGAGCCGGCTGTCGCCGTTCCCGGCAGCGCGCACGATCGCCACCGCCTCCAGCCCCTGCACCGGCACGACCCACACCGCGAGCTGCTCGCCGCTGGCCAGCTTCGCCGTGGCCTCGACTGCCTGCGCGCCAGGGCCCGCCAGCGCCAGCAGCTCGTCGAGGCCGGGGCTGAGCTCGCACGGCTGCTCCTCGCCCCCCGGCTCGGCCAGCACGAGCTGCCCGCCGACCTGCCGGAGCACCCGCACACTCTCGTCTGGATATGCGGAGAAGCTCATCGCCGCGATGGTAGCACCACGCCTGGACGAGCCGACGCGGCCGGGCCGCTCTCGAGGATCAGAGCCCCCATTCGTACGAGCTCGCCGACCGGTACCGGCCGCAGGCCACGTCGGTCGGTCTCGTCCAGGAAGATCGGGACCACCTCGAGCAGCGGCGGGTCAGGCCGTGTGCTGCCCAGGTGCATGAGGATGATCGCCCCGGCCAGCGGCACCCCGTGCTTCGCCTCGAACCCCAGGAGACGGCGCGCCATCGCCTCGGCACCGAGGTAGTTGCGGCGCCTGGGATCGTCCACCCAGTCGAGCGAGTCGAGGCCGTCGCCGGGCGCGCGCGTCCAGTCCACCTGCACGAGGCCGAGCTCCTCCGCCCAGCCCCGGATGGTCGCGTTGTGCTCGCCGTACGGGGCACGCCAGAAGCGCGACGGGGGCCGACCGATCGCGGCCTCGATCGCCTCGGCCGAACGACGCAGCTCGTCCTGCAGGAACGCGCGCCCGACACCGGGGCGCACGCGGTTGCTGCGGTCCGTGGCCCAGGTCGTGAGGTGCGGGTGGGTGAACGTGTGGTTGCCGATCTCGTGGCCGTCGGCGGCGGCCAGCCGGAGGATGTCGGGGTAGTCGGTGGCGAACCGGCCGGTGACGAAGATGGTGGCCCGCACCCGCCGCTCGCGGAGGATCGCCAGCAGCTCGCGGGCGCCGTGCTCGGCGCTGTGGGCGTCGAAGGTGAGGGCGAAGTGCGGGCCCGCCTCGGGCACTGCCGTGACGTTGAGGACGCCGGGCCCGGCCAGCACCAGCATCCCGAGCAGGGTCGCGCTCACCACCGTGGTATTGTGCCAGAGCTGCGGCCGCCGGCGGGCTGGGCTACAATTCGTCCGGGCCGTGACACGACCATGTGGAACCTGCCGAACTCCCTGACGCTCCTGCGCATCATGCTGGTGCCGCTGCTCGTGGTGGTGCTGCTGACGCGCTTCGAGGGGAGCGACTTCTGGGGCCTCGGGATCTTTCTCCTGGCGGCGCTCACCGACCTGTTCGACGGCATGATCGCCCGCAAGACCGGTCGGATCACCGTGGCCGGCACGCTGCTCGACCCCATCGCCGACAAGATCCTCGTCTCGGCCGCGTTCATCTCCCTCGTCGAGATGGGACTGGCGCCCGCCTGGATGGTCGCCATCATCGTCGGCCGTGAGTTCGCGGTCACCGGGCTGCGCCAGATCGCCCAGGACCAGGGCATCATCATCGCCGCCTCGTGGTGGGGCAAGCTCAAGACGCTCTCACAGATCGTCGCCATCTGCTTCCTCATCATCAGCGAGCAGCTCGGCAAGTGGGCGTTGCTCGGCAAGGCCATCCTGTGGGTGGCGCTGGCCATGACGCTGTGCTCGCTGGTCACCTACTTCGCGGCGTTCTGGCATCGCGTGGTCAGGGAACGGGCGTGAGAGTGGGAGTGGCCCGAGCGCTCCCGCGCCGGGCAGCCGGAATCCCCGGCATCAACGCGCCAACAGGCAGTCGGGGCAGGTGCCCGTGAGGCGCCGCCCCAATCCGGTGCAGGCGCTCGTCGCCTCGTTCGCGCTCGTCATCGCCGTCGGCGGGTGGTGCCTGCACCAGCCGTGGGCGGCGGTTCCGGGCAAGCAGCTCTCGTGGGTCGAGGCGGTGTTCACCGCCACCTCTGCCACCTGCGTCACGGGCCTCGTCGTACGGATGCCGGACGACCACACCGTGGCCGGGCAGATCGTCATCGTCTCCCTCATCCAGGTCGGCGGCCTCGGAATCATCACCTTCGGGCTGTTCTTCCTGCTCCTGACGGGCCAGCGGCTGTCGCTGTTCGGACGGGGTGTCATCCAATCCTCGCTCGCCGCCGGCCCCTGGGAGGACTTCTGGCCGCTGCTTCGCACCGTCTTCGGGGCGACGCTCACGATCGAGGGGATCGGCGCCCTCGTGCTGGCCGTCGGCTGGTGGGGGGAGAAGGGACCGCTGGCGCTTGCCTGGGGCGCGTTCCACGCCGTCTCCGCGTTCTGCAACGCCGGGTTCAGCCTCCACGCGCAGAACCTCATCCCCTGGCGCGGCAACCCCTTCATCGCCATCACCACCGGGCTCCTGATCATCTGCGGCGGGCTCGGCTTCTACCCCATGACAGAGCTCTGGCGCCGCTGGCGCTCGCACGGCCGGGCGCCGCTGTCGCTCCACGCCCGCACCGTGTTCATCGTCACCGTGTGGCTGCTGTGCATCGGCTGGGCCGGCTTCGCCTTGCTCGAGTGGGGGACCACGCTCCGCGGCCTGCCGTGGCACGAGAAAGCGCTCGGCATCTGGTTCCAGGGGATCACGCCCCGGACCGCCGGCTTCGCCACCCTCGACTACGGCGCCATGAACCCGGCCACGCTCGTGTTCACGATGGGGCTGATGTTCATCGGCGCCTCGCCGGGCTCCACCGGCGGCGGCGTCAAGACCACGACCATCGGCGTGCTGGTGGCCGTCATCATCGCCCGCATCCGCTCGCGCCGGCAGGTCCAGAGCTTCAAGCGCGGGATCTCGCCGGTCTCGGTCGGCGACGCCCTGGTCGTCATGCTTCTGGCGTCGTGCGTGGTCCTCGGCGGGATGCTGCTCGTCCCGCTCATCGAGCACGGCTTCGTGGGTGGGCCGCAGGCGCGCAGCATGTTCCTCGCCCAGGCGTTCGACGTCGTCTCGGCGTTCGGCACGGTCGGGCTGTCCACCGGGATCACGCCCTCGCTGTCGCCTCCTTCATGGGTTGTGCTCACGGTCGTCATGTTCGTCGGCCGGGTCGGGCCGCTCACCCTCGGCCTGGCCCTCGCCGGCCGCCGGCCCCGCCCCGAGCCCGCCTACGCCGAAGAGTCCATCATGGTAGGCTGAGCCGCCTGGGAGGTGGTCATGGTGCAGGAGCTCGCGCCCTCTCAACTGCGCTGGTTCTGCCCTCCGGAGTGGATCCCAGCCGACTCCACCGCCAAGCTCGAGCCCTCCGAGGGGATCATCGGCCAGGCCCGCGCCGTGCGGGCGCTCGAGCTCGGCCTGGCGATCGACTCGCTGGGGTTCAACGTGTTCGTCACAGGGCTCGTGGGCACCGGCCGCATGACCGCCATCGAGCTGCACCTGCGGCCGCTCGCCGACCTGGGGCCGGAGCCCGACGACCTCCTGTACGTCTACAACTTCGCCTCCCCCGAGCAACCGAGGCTGCTGCGCCTCGGGGCGGGGCGCGGCGTGGCGCTGCGCGACGTCCTGGGCCGGCTGCTGCGCGAGCTCTCGCAGACCCTGCCGGGGCTGTTTTCGAGCGACGACTTCCAGAAGCACCTCGAGATCGCCATCGGCGACCTCAAGGCGAACCAGCAGGCGCTCATTAAGGGGTTCGAGGAGAAGGTGCGGGCGGCCGGGTTCACGCTCGTGCAGGTGCAGGTCGGCTCGGTCACCCGTCCCGAGATCCTGCCGGTGCTCGAAGACCGCCCGGTGACCATGGAGAAGCTCGGGCTGCTGGCCGAGGAGGGCAAGGTCGACAAGGCCCGCTTCGCCGAGCTCGAGGCGGCGCACGCCCGCCTCTCCGAGGAGCTCGGCCGGGTGTTCCACGAGGTCATGACCAGGCGTGACGAGATGATGGCCCGCGCCGAGGCGCTGCGCCGGGCCACGCTCGAGCCGATGCTCGAGGCCGCCTTCGGCGACATGGCCAAGGCGGTCGGCGACCCGCGGGTCGAGCCGTACCTCGCCGAGGTGCAGCGCGACCTCATGGACCACCTCGACGCCCTCTCGCAGCCCGACGGCGGGGAGGACGGCGCCGACCCGCTCATGCGCTACCAGGTCAACGTGGTTGTGGACAACGGCCCGACCAGGGGGCGGCCGGTCGTCATCGAGACCGAGCCGTCGTACGCCAACCTCTTCGGTACGGTGGAGGCCCGCGTCGGGCGGGACCTCCAGTCGTCGACCTCCGACCACACGCGCATCCGCGCCGGCTCGCTGCTGCGCGCCAACGGCGGGTTCCTCGTCCTCAACGCCTTCGACGCCGTGTCAGAGGCCGGCGTGTGGCCGGCGCTCAAGCGCGCCCTGCGCTACCGCCGCGCCGTCATCCGCCCCCGCGACGTGCTGTTCGCCATCACCGGCCAGGCGCTGCAGCCCGAGGCCGTGGACCTCGACGTCAAGGTGGTGATGGTCGGCGACCGGGCGCTGTTCGACCTCCTCCACGAGCTCGACGAGGACTTCCGCAAGATCTTCAAGGTGCTCGCCGACTTCGACAGCGAGATGCCGCGGGGCCAGGGGCAGGTGGGTGAGTTCCTCGCGCTCATGGCCAAGATCGTGCGCGACGAGAAGCTGCCGCACCTCAACCGCGAGGGGATGGCGGCGCTGGTCGAGGAGGGCGTGCGACTGGCGCGCAACCGCGGTCGGCTGTCGGCGCGCTTTTCCGACGTCGCCGACATCCTGCGCGAGGCGGCGTACCTGGGCCGCAGCCAGAAGCGCCGGCACGTCGGCCGCGCCCAGGTGCGGGCCGCCGTCGAGTCCCGCCGCGAGCGCTTCAGCCTCCCCGAGGAGAAGCTCACCGACTTCATGCTCGAGGGCGTCCTGCACGTGCGCACCGAGGGCAGTGCGGTCGGCCAGATCAACGGCCTCGCCGTCTACGACCTCGGCTACCACGCCTTCGGCCTGCCCGGCCGTGTCACCGCGCGCGTCGCCCTCGGCCGGGAGGGGGTGGTCAACATCGAGCGGGAGGCGCGGCTGTCGGGCCCGACGCACGACAAGGGCGTGCTCATCCTCGCGGGGTTCCTGGGTGGGTTGTTCGCCGCCGAGAAGCCACTGTCGATGAACGCGACGATCGCCTTCGAGCAGTCGTACGGGGGGATCGACGGCGACAGCGCCTCGTCGACCGAGGTCTACGCCATCCTCTCGGCGCTCGCCGAGCTGCCGCTGCGGCAGGACCTCGCGGTGACGGGCTCGGTGGACCAGGGAGGTCGCGTCCAGGCGATCGGCGGCGTCAACGAGAAGGTCGAGGGGTTCTTCGAGCTGTGCGCGCGGCGGGGGCTGTCGGGCACGCAGGGCGTGATGATCCCGATCGACAACGTGGCCGACCTCCAGCTCGAGCCCCGGGTCGTCGACGCCGTCGCCGCCGGGACGTTCCACATCTACCCCATCACCACCATCGCCGAGGGGATCGAGCTGCTCACCGGCGTGTCGGCCGGCGAGCGCGACCGCTCCGGCCGCTACGACCGCGAGAGCGTGCTCGGCCGCTGCGCCCAGCGCCTCGACGACATGGCCGAGCAGCTCCGGAGGTTCGCGAGGAGCTGACGGGAAGGAGAGGGGCAGAGGCGGCGTGGCCCGTGGCCAGTGGTCCGTGGCCCGTGGCCCGGTGCGGCCGGGAGTGGCTTGTCACGTCAATGGGAAGGTCGGGGACCGGCTGCCGGTTGACGCGAGGGAGCGGTGGCGCCCGCCGCCGCCGGGAGGGACGTATGAAGCGGACTTCGGTTCTCCTCGCCGTGACGGCGATGGTCCTGTTCGGTGCGGTGGCGCTCGCGAGCGAGGGCAAGCCCCAGACGACCTGCCCGGTGTCGGGCAAGCCGATCGACCGGGCGACGAGCCCACACGTCGACTGGCAGGGGCAGCGGATCTTCTTCTGCTGCAACGCCTGCCCGGCCAAGCTCAAGGCCGACCCGGAGGGGTTCTTCGCCAAGGCCGCCGAGGCCGGGGTGGTGTTCGACAACGTGCAGACCACCTGCCCGGTGAGCGGCGAGAAGCTCGACGAGATGGGCAAGCCCACCCATCTCGACTACAAGGGCCGTCGGGTCATGTTCTGCTGCGGCTCGTGCGAGAAGAGCTTCAAGGCGGACCCGGAGAAGCACCTGGCGAAGCTCCCGGGCGAGCAGCCGGCCGGGACGTGATCACCTCCGGAGCGTGTGAGCGGGCACTCCTTTCGGGGTGCCCGCTTCTGCTTGGGGGAGAATGACTGGCATGGACCGCAGCCGCCGCATGATGCTGCCGACCCTGCCGCAGCGGCCGTCGGGCCCGTCCGAGGGGTCGGCGATCGAGCTGCCGGTCAGCGGGCTGCGCTGCGCCGGCTGCGTGGCGCACGTGGAGAAGGCGCTCGCCGCGGTCGCAGGCGTCGCCTCGGCGACCGTCAACCTCGCCACGGCGCGGGCCAGCGTGCGGCTTTCGGCGGGGTCGCACGTCGCCGCCGGGGTGCTCCGCGATGCCGTCGTGGCGGCCGGCTACGGCGTCCCCACCGCGAGCACCGTCCTGCGCGTGACCGGGATCAGGTGCGCCGGCTGCGTGGGCACGATCGAGGGCGCGCTGGGCGCCGTCCCGGGCGTGCTCGGGGCCACGGTCAACCTGGCCACCGGGGAGGCCCGTGTCGAGCACGTCGCCGGCGTCGCGCGCGGTACCCTCGAAGCGGCGGTCCGCAGTGCCGGCTACCAGGTCGCACGTGAGACGGGACCCGCGGAGAACGCCGCGGAGCTCGAGGAGCGGCTCCAGCGCGAGGAGGCGAGAGATCTCCGGCGGCGCCTGCTCGTGGCCGCCGCGGCCGGCCTGGTCGTCATGGCGCTCTCGGCGATCCTGATGGTGCGCGAGCCCGCCGCGGCGCACGGCGTCGGGCTCGTCCACCTGCTGGGCGCGCCGATGCGGGCGGTCGGCCGTCTGCTCGACCCGCTGTGGCCGGGTTCCGCCTCGGCGCTGCGCTGGCTGCTGGCGGCGCTCTGCCTGCCGGCGTGGCTGTTCGCCGGATGGCCGTACCTCATGGGGGCCGTGTCGGCAGCCCGGCGCCGCACCGCGGACATGAGCACCCTCGTCGCCCTGGGCACCGGCGCGGCCATGCTGGTCTCGCTGGCCGCCACCGCGGCGCCGGCGCACTTCGCCGCATCTGGCCTCGCGGCCCACGTGTACTACGAGGCGGCGGTCATGATCCTGGCGCTGGTGCTGCTCGGCCGCTGGCTCGAGGCACGCGCACGCTCGCGCACCGGCGAGGCGGTCCGCGAGCTCGTCCGGCTGCTGCCGGACCTCGCGCACCGGCTCCGGGACGACGGAACCACGGAGGACGTCCCAGCGGGAGCTCTGTCCGCCGGTGATCGCGTGCTCGTCCGGCCGGGCGAGCGCCTGCCAGCCGACGGCGCGGTGCTGGCCGGCCGCTCGAGCTGCGACGAGTCGCTGCTGACCGGTGAGCCGGTGCCAGTACCCCGCGGGCCGGGCGACGAGGTCGTCGCCGGCACGCTCAACGGCGAGGGCGCGCTCACCGTCCTCGTTGCACACACCGGGGAGGACACGTCGCTGGCCGGGATCGTGCGGCTGGTCCGGCAGGCCCAGACGACGCGGGCGCCGGTGCAGCGGCTCGCCGACCAGGTGGCCGCCGTGTTCGTCCCCGTCGTGCTCGGGATCGCCGGCCTGACCGGCGCCGCGTGGCTGGCCTGGGGCCCCGACCCCCGCTGGCTGTTCGCCTTCACGACGACCGTGTCGGTGCTGGTCATCGCCTGCCCGTGCGCACTGGGTCTGGCAACGCCGACGGCCCTTGTGGTGGCGACCGGGCGCGGCGCCCGGCTGGGGGCGCTGTTCACCTCCGCACGGGCGCTCGAGGCGCTGGCCGGGGCGCGCGCCGTGGTGCTCGACAAGACTGGCACGCTCACCGAGGGCCACCCCGAGCTCGTCGACATCCACACCCTGATGTCCGACCCTCGCGACCTCGCGCGCGTGGCCGCGGCAGAGGCGCGCTCGGAGCACCCACTCGCCCACGCCGTGGCGAAAGGCCTGGCCGCGCGCGGTGTCACGCCGGCCGGGACGGTCGAGGAGCTGTCGGCCGTGCCCGGCCGCGGGGTCACCGCACGGGTGGACGGGCGTACCGTGCTGGTGGGCAGCCCCGCCCTGTGCGAGGAGCACGGGATCGACCTCGCCTCCCACCGTGCAGTGCTCGACGCCGTCGCCGCTCGCCCGGCGACCGCCGTGGTGGCCGCCGTAGACGGCGTGCCCGTCGCGATCCTCGCGCTCGCCGACACCCCCCGCCCGTCTGCGGCGCCGACCGTGGCCAGGTTGCAGGGCCTGGGATTGCGCACCGGCATGGTCACGGGCGACGGCGAGCCGACCGCCCTGGCGGTCGCCGGGCTGGTGGGGATCGTCCCTGCCGACGTGGCGGCCCGCCAGCTTCCGGCAGACAAGGTCGCCGCGGTGCGGCGCTGGCGGGAGACGTCGGGCGGTCCGGTGGTGTTCGTGGGCGACGGCCTCAACGACGCCCCCGCGCTGGCCGCCGCCGACGTCGGGGCGGCCATGGGCTCGGGCACGGACGTGGCGGCCCAGGCGGCCGGCCTGGTGCTGAGCCGACCCGACCTCGGGGTGCTCGCCGACGCGGTCGAGCTCGCCCGTTCCACCTTGCGGACGATCCGCTGGAACCTCGTCTGGGCGTTCGGCTACAACGTGCTCGGCATCCCAATCGCGGCCGGCGTGCTCTACCCGGCGTTCGGCGTGCTCGCCAGCCCGGAGCTCGCCGCTGCGGCGATGGCGTTCTCCTCCGTCCTCGTCGTCACCAACTCGCTGCGTCTCCGCCGCTTCACCCCTTCACGGCAGTTGGTGGTTGCTGGTTGATGGTTGTTGACGGATCTGGGCGCTCTGGCCTACCCGTGAGGGTGGGGGAACCAGCCACCAGCCACAGTCTTCTCAGCAGTGGCACCGCACGACGGCGCCGGTGACCGCCGTGGCGACACCGCCGCGACCGTCGGTGGCCGTGACCTGGACGAGAAGGAGGCCGGCGTCCCTGGTGTGCACCTTCGACACCAGGGCTCCGGTTCCTGACGTCGGACCGACGATCTCGGCCTTGGCGGTCGAGCCGGGGTCGATGCGCAGCGTCCAGCTCACGGGGTCACCGTCGGGGTCCGAGAACCCGCCCCTGAGCTCGACGTCGCTGCCTTTCACCAGCTCGACCGGCGACGCGGTGAACGAGGCGACCACCGGCGCGTGGTTCCCTGGCTGGCCGGTGACCGGAGCGGGCAGCCCGCGCACGGTCGTGGGGTCGCCGGTGACCGCGTCGACGGTCGAGACGTAGCCGTACCACGGACCGGTGCTCTCGATCTCGGCCACGAACGGCCCGTCTGGGCAGCCGAGCCACCCGGCCAGGTTGTTCATCTGCTCGTAGGCCCCGCCCGCCGCCTCGACAGAAGCCGAGGCGCCGCAACCCCGCACGGTGAACGTGGCCGGCTGCCCGCCGAGGTTGAGCAGCAGCAGATTGGAACGAAAGCCGGCCTGGAGGGTGGCCGAGGCGCTGGCCGGGAAGAGCCGCTCTTCCTCTGAGGGCACGGTGTCCGCGATCCGCGCCGCCGGCACGTCCTGCCCGAACGTCCCCTGCTCGCCCTGGTTGAACGTGCGCACCCACGCCATGACCGGCCCCTCCACGCGCAGCAGTCCCGTTCCGGCCGCCGCGCCGAGCGCCGAGTAGAGGTCCGGCAGACGCCGCACCTCGCCGGCGGCCAGGCTCAGCGTCTGGCTCGCCGTGGTGGTCCCGAACCCGCGCGCCCGCAGCTCGAGCCGAACCTCCTGCGGCGCGCCGGTGGCGTTGTACAGCACCGCCTCCGAGCGCCAGCGGGTGCCGTTCGCCCCGGGCCACGAGGCCACGCCGACGAACCACACCTCCTCGCCGGCGGCGAGCGCGGAGCTGAGAACCAGCAACGAGAGCACGAGAACGGGCCGCATGTGGCGTGAGCGCATACTCTCCATCCTGGAGCCTGGGCGACCCGAACGCAACCGGCGAGGAATACGCGAGGCACGCGAGCGGGTATCCTGGCGCGGGGGGTGCCGATGCGGGTCTCACTCGTCGAGCTCGACGCCGACCATCCGGGTTTCCGGGACGCCGAGTACCGGGACCGGCGCGACCTCATCGCGGTGCTCGCCGCCGAGGCGGCCGAGCGGGGCGAGCCGTCCCGGGTCGACTACACGGCCACCGAGACCGCGACCTGGACCACGGCGTTCGACGCCCTCACCACCCTCTACCCCACCCATGCCTGCCGCGAGCACGAGGACGGGCTCTCGCTACTCGGCTTCTCCCGCGACACGATTCCCCAGCTCGCCGACGTGAGCCGCGTGCTCGAGCGCCGCACCGGCTTCCGGCTCCAGGCGGTGGCCGGGTTGGTGTCGGCGCGCGAGTTCCTCAACTCCCTGGCCGACCGTGTGTTCTGCGCCACGCAGTACATCCGCCATCACTCCCGGCCGCTGTACACCCCGGAGCCCGACGTGGTGCACGAGCTCATGGGCCACGCGCCGATGCTCGCCGACCCCGAGCTCGCCGAGCTCACCGAGCGGCTCGGGCGGGCATCGCTGCGGGCAGACGACACGCAGACCCGGCAGCTCGCCACGCTCTACTGGTTCACCGTCGAGTACGGCGTCGTGCTCCAGGACGGTCGGCCGCGCGCCTACGGCGCCGGGCTGCTGTCGAGCTTCGGCGAGCTCGGCCAGGCGCTCGACGGGACCGTCGAGATCCGCCCGTTCGACCCCGCCGCCGCCAGGGACGCTCCCTACCCGATCACCACCTACCAGCCGCTGCTGTGGAGCGTCGGCTCGATCCGCGAGGGCTTCGCCTCGATCGCCGCCTGGTGGCGCGACGAGGGCCTCTCGACCTAGGAGCCTGGCGGCGGTGGCCCCTGGGAGAGACGAAGACGACCTTCTCGGCTCCGAGGTGACAATTGGAAATGTGATTGACAAATCGCACCTGAAGGGCCGATCTTCATGGTGTGATTGCACGTATCCTCGGTCGACACGTGGCCCGACTGGCGCAGTCCTTCCCGGTGGTGACGGTCACGGGACCTCGGCAGTCCGGCAAGACCACGCTCTGCCGTACCGTCTTCCCGGAGCATCGCTACGTCAGCCTGGAGGTCCCCGACACCCGCGCGTTCGCACGCTCGGACCCGCGCGGGTTTCTCGAGCCGCTGTGCGGCGGTGCGGTCATCGACGAGGTGCAGCGCGTTCCTGACCTGCTCTCCTACGTGCAGGGTGAAGTGGATTCCGACGCACAGCCAGGCAGGTTCGTCCTCACCGGCTCGGCCAACCTCGCGCTGCTGGAATCGGTCAGCCAGTCGCTGGCCGGCCGCACCGCGCTCCTGCAGCTCCTCCCGTGCAGCCTCGACGAGGTGCGGCTGTTCCCGGGGGCGCCGCTCGACCTCCTGGCAACGGTGTGGACGGGAGGCTACCCGGCGATCTTCGACCGCGGCGTACCAGCGGGCGAGTGGCTCGGCGCCTACGTGGCGACCTACGTCGAGCGCGACGCCAGGCAGCTCCTCAACATCGGCGACCTCGAGACGTTCCAGACGTTCATCCAAATGTGCGCCGGACGCGTCGGGCAGCTCCTCAACCTCTCCTCGCTCGGCGCCGATTGCGGCATCACCCACAACACCGCCCGCGCGTGGCTGTCGGTGCTGGAAACGAGCTTCCTCACCTTCCGCCTGCACCCCTACCACGCCAACGTCGGCACGCGCCTGGTCAAGACGCCCAAGCTCTACTTCCACGACACCGGTCTCCTCTGCTTCCTGCTCGGGATCCGGCAGCCCGAGCAGCTTCGCTCACACCCCCTGCGCGGCGCGATCTTCGAGAGCTGGGTCGCGAGCGAGGTCCTCAGGTGGCGCGTCCACCGGGGGCTGCGACCCGACATGTACTTTCTCCGGGACCACAAGGGCTACGAGGTGGACGTTCTGGTGGCCGACGGCGAGCGCTGGCTCGCCCTCGAGGTCAAGTCCGGCAAGACCGTCGCCACGGACTTCTTCGCTGCCCTGGAGGCGCTGCCTCGCCGGATCACCCTGCCGCCCGGCGTGAGGCGTCTCGATCGCGCCGTGGTGTACGGCGGCGACGAGGCCCGCCTGCAGCGGGACATCCGTGTCGTGCCGTGGTCGGGAGTCGCCAGCCTTTTCGGCGAGTAGGTCCGCTCGATGCTGGAGGCGGCGCAGCGATCCACCCCGGCCAAGCCTGAGCGAACCCGGGAGCCTGGCCTCAGCCGCGGCCGGGGGCCCGATCGCTGGGGTTCTCGCTGTTGTCGATCTGCCAGGGCGTCCTCGCGACGCGACCACTCGCTGCGACCACGGAGCTGGCGATGCGCTGGAGCTGGATGAGCACCCGCACCTTCTCCTCGAAGCTCAGGCACGCCAGGGCAGCCCGTCGCCGGGTCTTGGCCGCGAACACGCCCTGTGCCGCGCTAATCGCGGGCTCAAGACCCATCACGGCTCCCGACGAGCACCTGCCACGTGTCGGCGAGGCCATGACGCCCGAGAATCGAGTCGAGGCGCGCGGCGTCAGGCGGCCTCTGCTCGAGCAGGGACGCGAGGCGCTCGCGATCCTTCGGACGGCCTGTCTGGGCCATGATGGCCAGCAGGTGCTCGTAGCCCACGACCCGGGTCGGCGCGTCGCCGAAGCGGACTTCGTCCGCCGAGGCGACGGCTTCCTCGACGAGAGCGTTGTAGGCGGGGATGACCTGAACCGGCACGCCCGCGACGATCACGGCCTCGCGGTCCGGGTGATGCCCGAGCTCGGCCAACCGCCGGTAGATCGGCGACAGGTCCACCAGCCCCGAGGAGCCCTCGGACGCGAGCAGCACGAACACATCGAGGTCATAGGTCAGGACGGGCTCGGCGTAGAAGAGCACCGCCACCGCGCCGCCGATCGCGTAGCGCCGGAACACGCCCTCGCACTCGAGCTGGTTCAGGACCTCGATCGTCCGTTCCATGACCTCGCGTCACCTCTCCGCGCCGTTCCCATTATGCCTTGACTGCACCGCACAACGGCATCTGCCCCACATGGCCACGTGCTGCCGCCAACCGCGCAACCGCCTTCAAGCCCGGGTGCGCGGGCGGGGGAGACTCTCGACCTTTGACCGGGCGGGCGGGCGCTACTCCAGTCGGGGCTTCTCGACCTCGCCGGCCTTGAGCTTCTCGAGCCAGGTGTTGATGCCGCGGGCGGCCTGCTTGCCGGCGCCCATGGCAAGGATGACGGTCGCCGCCCCGGTGACGATGTCGCCGCCGGCGAACACGCCGGGAATCGAGGTCTGCAGCGTCTCGGGGTCGGCCACGATGTTGCCGTGGCGGTTGAGCGCGAGCCCCGGCGTGGAGCGGGTCGCCAGCGGGTTGGGGCCCTGGCCGATCGCCACGACCACGGTGTCCACCGCGATGTCGTACTCGGAGCCGGGCACCGGCACCGGGCGCCGGCGGCCCGAGGCGTCGGGCTCGCCCAGCTCCATGCGCTGGATCTGCATCGCGGTGACGAACCCCTCGGCGTTGCCGCGGATGGCGAGCGGCGCCGACAGCCAGCGGAAGTCGATCCCCTCCTCCTCGGCGTGCTCGAGCTCCTCCTTGCGGGCCGGCGACTCGTTGCGGGTGCGCCGGTAGACGCAGATGACCTCCTCCGCACCCAGCCGCTTGGCGGTGCGCAGGCAGTCCATGGCGACGTTGCCCGAGCCCACCACGGCCACCCGGCGGCCCGGCCGCACGGGCGTGTCGTGGCGCGGGAAGTCATACGCCTTCATCAGGTTGACGCGCGTGAGGAACTCGTTGGCGGAGAGCACGCCGATGTAGTTCTCGCCCGGGATGCCGAGGAAGTACGGGAGCCCCGCCCCGGTGCCGAGGAACACCGCGTCGTAGCCGAACTCCCAGAACAGCTCGTGGACGGTGGCGGTCTTGCCGATGACGAAGTCGCCGCGGATCTCGACCCCCATGGCGTGGAGCGCGTCGATCTCGTAGGTGACGATCTCCTTCGGGAGCCGGAACTGCGGGATGCCGTACACCAGCACGCCGCCCGGCTTGTGCAGCGCCTCGAAGATCGTCACCGCGTGCCCGGCGCGCGCCAGCTCGGCGGCGCACGCGAGGCCGGCCGGCCCGGAGCCCACCACCGCGACCTTCATGCCCGTGGGCGACGCCAGCTCGGGCACCGAGACCTGGCTGTGCTCGCGCTCCCAGTCGGCCACGAAGCGTTCGAGCCGGCCGATCGCCACCGGCTCGCCGCGCTTGGCGACGACGCACACCACCTCGCACTGCTCCTCCTGCGGGCAGACGCGGCCGCAGATGGCCGGGAGGGTGTTGGTCTCCTTGAGCTTGACGAGGGCTCCCGCGACGTCGCCCTGGCGCAGCAGGTCGATAAAGGCGGGGATGTCGATCCCCACCGGGCAGCCCTTGACGCACGGCGGGTTGGCGCACTGCAGGCAACGCTGCGCCTCGGCGAGCGCCGTCTCGGGGGCGTAGCCCGTCGCCACCTCGTCGAAGTTGCGGTTGCGCGCGTGAGGGTCCTGCGCCGGCATCGGGTGCCGGGGGATCTTCATGCGCTCGGGCTTGGGGAGCTCGGGCACGCCGTTGATCGGCTCAGCCATGGTGGCCCCCTTCCCCGTGGCAGCGGCACTGCTCGAGGTAGCGCTCGCGCGCCGCCTGCTCCTCCGGCAGGTACATGCGGAGCCGCTTGACGAGCAGGTCGAAGTCTACCTCGTGGGCGTCGAACTCCGGGCCGTCCACGCACACGAACTTGGTCTGGCCGCCCACCGCGACCCGGCAGGCGCCGCACATCCCCGTGCCGTCCACCATGATCGAGTTGAGGGAGGCCCAGGTCTTGATCCCCATCGGGCGGGTCAGCTCGGCCACCGCCTTCATCATCACCGCCGGGCCGATCGCCACCACGAGGTCGGGCTTGCCGCGCTCGGCGACGAGGTCGGCCAGCGCGTGCGTCACGAGGCCCTTGCGCCCGAGCGAGCCGTCGTCGGTGGTGAGGAAGACCTCGTCCGAGACAGCGGCCATCTCGTCGCGCAGGATCACGAGCTCGTGCGTGCGCCCGCCGAGGATGGTGAGGATGCGGTTGCCCACGGCCTTCATGCCAGCCGCGATCGGCAGCATCGGAGCGATGCCGGCCCCGCCGCCGACGCAGATGACGGTCCCGAGCCGCTCGATGTGCGTGGGGGTGCCGAGCGGGCCGACGACGGAGACGAACCCGTCGCCGCCGTTCATCCGCCCCATCGCCATGGTGGTCTTGCCGACCTCCTGCACGACCAGCGTGATGGTGCCGGCAGCCGCGTCGGCGTGGGCGATGGTGAGGGGGATGCGCTCCCCGTGCTCGTCCGGCATGACGATCACGAACTGCCCGGGGCGGTGCTTGCGGGCGATCTCAGGAGCGCGGACGACGAAGCGATGGAAGCGCGGCGCGATTTCCTCGCGAGACAGAATGGCGAACACCCGGCGCCCTCCCTACTCTCTGGGCTCCCCCAGCCGGACAAGAAGGCGCTGGGGTGCGGCTCCCCGGAATCCCGCGCGATTGTAGGAAGCGACCCGTCGGAACGCAATGCCCCGCCTGCTGGGCGGTTTCGCCCCATGCGGCGGTTGTTGGCTGCTCGTTGTTGGCTAACCCCGGGCGGGTGGGCACCGGACTTTCGACTCTCAACTCTCGACTCTCGACCGGGCGGGTGGGGGCCTGGGGTATCCTCCGGGCGTGGACGAGCGGCCGGTGTCGCGCAAGGTGGCGCTGCGACCGCGTGCGAGCCTCGCGCGGAAGGTGGACTACGCCTCGGAGCTGAATGTCGAGCAGCAGGAGGTCGTGATGCACCCCGGCGGGCCGATGCTGGTGCTGGCCGGGGCCGGCTCGGGCAAGACCCGCACCCTCGTGTACCGCGTCGCGCGCCTGATCGAGGACGGCGTCGAGCCGGGCTCGATCCTGCTGCTCACGTTCACCAACCGCGCGGCCCGGGAGATGCTCGAGCGCGTCGCGACGATCCTCGGCCGCGATGCCGGTCGCGTCATGGGCGGGACGTTCCACTCGGTCGGCAACCGGCTGCTGCGGCGGTTCGGCGACAAGCTCGGGTACGCGCCGTCGTACGGCATCCTCGACCGGGAGGACGCGCAGGACCTCATGGGCACCGCGCTCACCGACCTCCAGCCGGAGACCCCGGAACGGCGGTTTCCGGGCGCCGCCGTGCTGTGTGAGCTCTACTCGCTCGTGATCAACACCGGCAAGCCGCTCGGCGAGGCGCTCACCGCCCGCTACCCGCAGTTCGCCGCGCAGCAGGACGTGATCCAGACGGTGTTCAAGCGCTACATGGAGCGCAAGCGCGCGGCGCAGGTCATGGACTACGACGACCTGCTGCTCAACTGGCTCCTGCTCATGCGCCGCCACGCCGAGGTGCGCGCCCATCTCCAGGGCCGGTTCGGACACGTGCTCGTGGACGAGTACCAGGACACCAACCGCCTCCAGGCCGACATCGTCGACACCTTGCTGGGTGGCGACCGCAACCTCCTGGTGGTGGGCGACGACGCGCAGTCGATCTACGGCTTCCGAGGCGCCGACCTCGGCAACATCCTCTCGTTCCCCGACCGCTATCCCGGCTGCCCCACCTTCCGGCTCGAGACCAACTATCGGTCGCTGCCGCCGATCCTGGCCCTCGCCAACGCCTCGATCGCCTGCAACCAGCGGCAGTTCCCCAAGGAGCTGCGGGCCGTCCGCGAGGGCGGGGAGCTGCCGGTGCAGTGCGCGGCGCCCTCACCCGAGGCGCAGGCCGGCTTCGTCGCCCAGCGCGTGCTCGAGCTGCTCGACGAGGGCGTGCCGCTCGGCGAGGTCGCGGTGCTCTACCGCAACCACACCCACTCGCTCGAGCTCGAGGTCGAGCTCACGCGCCGGGGGATTCCGTACGAGGTGCGCTCGGGGCTGAGGTTTTTCGAGCAGCGCCACGTCAAGGACGTGCTCGCCCACCTGCGCTTCGTGGTCAACCCCCGCGACGAGGTGGCGTTCGCGCGGTTGGCGCGGCTGCGGCCCCGCCTCGGGCAACGCCTGGTGGCGCGCATCTGGGGCGCGATCGCGGCCGCCGCAGACCCGCTGCGCGCGGTGCAGCACCTGGACGCCGCCTCGCTCGGTCTGCCCGGCGCCGCCGCCCACTCGGCCCGCCAGCTCGGCGCCCTGCTCGGCAAGCTCGAGCGACTGCGGGCCCGGCCCGGCGAGGCGGTGCGCGAGGTCCTGGCCGGCGGCTACCGCGACTGGGTGCGCGCGCAGCTCGACAACGCCGGGGCGCGCCTGGAGGACCTCGAGCAGCTCGCCATCTTCGCCGACGGCTACGAGGGGATGGACGCGTTTCTCGACGAGGTCACGCTCATGAACGAGCTCTCGGGCGAGGACGTGGCCGAGACCGAGGGCGAGCGCGAGCGGCTCGTGCTCTCCACCGTCCACCAGGCCAAGGGGCTGGAGTGGCGGGCCGTCTTCGTGCTATGGCTCGCCGAGGGCCGCTTCCCCTCCTCGCGCGCCGAGGACGTCGAGGAGGAGCGGCGGCTGTTCTACGTCGCCTGCACCCGCGCCAAGGACGAGCTCGTCCTCTGCCACCCCTACGTCGCCCGCGACCGCTACCGCGTGGACGTCATCCTCGAGCCGTCGCGCTTCCTTGCCGAGCTTCCAGCCGAGGTCTCCCAGCGCTGGGAGGTGCAGACCGGGCAGGCCCCCGCCGAGCTCGAGGCCGGCGGCGCATACGCTTTGCCGGAGTTCCTCGACCCCGAGGTGAACTGACCCCCCACTCACCGCAGCGAATCGACGGTCGAGTCGTCCGGGCAGAGCAGTGCGATCACTCGTGCTGGCGGGCCTCGAGCTCGGCCCACCTGGCATAGAGGCGCGCCACCTCGGCCTGCGCCGCGTTCATCCGCAGCACGGCCTCGTGCAGGGCCGCCGCGTGGCTGGCGATCGCGGTGTCGTGGGCGGCCGCAGTCGCCGCCTCGAGGGTCGCCTCGGCCTCGAGGACGGCCGCCTCCATGCCGTCCCACTCGATCCGCTCCCGATAGGTCAGGCGCCGCAGACCGGCCGGGCGCTCGCCGTCGCGCGTTCGCCGCGTCTCCGATGTCGTCGCGGTGGGTGCCGGTCCGGCAGCGGCGGTCCCGGCCCGTGCCGCCTCCCACTGGGCGAAATCGGCGTAGAGCTGGGCGCCACCGCGTCCGTCCAGCGCCAGGATGCGGTTCGAGACCCGGTCCAGCAGGTAGCGGTCGTGGGTGACCAGGACCAACGCCCCCCCGAAGTCCAGCAGGCTCTCCTCGAGCACCTCCAGGGTGGGGATGTCGAGGTCGTTGGTGGGCTCGTCGAGCAGCAGCACGTCGGCGGGTGCGAGCATGAGCCGGGCGAGCAGCACGCGCGCCTGCTCACCACCCGAGAGCCGGCCCACCGGCTGCTCGAGCTGCTCCGAGGTGAAGAGGAACCGCCTCGCCCACCCGGCGACGTGAATCGACCGGCCCTGGTACAGCACCGTGTCGCCGTGGGCGGCCAGGCTCTCTCGCAAGGTGGCCGCCGGGTCGAGCGCCGAGCGCTCCTGCTCGAACTGCACGACCCGGAGCTGCGGCGCCCGCTGGATCGTCCCGGTGTCGGGCTGCAGGGTGCCGGCGAGCAGGCGCAGCACGGTGCTCTTGCCGCTGCCGTTCGCGCCCACCAGGCCGAGCCGGGTGCCCGGCGAGAGCACGAGCGACAGGTCGCGGACGACGGGAGCCCCCCCGTAGCCCTTCGCAGCGCCCTTGACGACCACCAGCTCCCGGGTGCGGCGGCCCGAGGCCGTGAACTCGATCTCGGCGGCAGGGCGCGTGGTGCGGGCGCGCAGGTCCTCCAGCTCCGAGCTCAGGCGTCCCGCCTCGTCCACCCGCGCCTGGCCCTTGCGGGTGCGCGCCCGCGCCTTGTGGGCGAGCCAGTCCATCTCCCGTCGGACCTTGTTGGCGAGCGACTCCTGGTAGCTCTGCTGGCCGGCCAGGGCCGCGTCCTTGTCGGCCAGGAACTTCAGGTACCCGCCCTTGACCTCGAACAGCCCCTGCGGCCACACCCGGGCCAGCTCGAGCATCCGGCCCGTGACGTTCTGGAGGAAGTAGCGGTCGTGGCTCACCACCAGGAACGCGTGGGCGGCCGAGCCCAGCAGCCCCTCGAGCCAGGCGATGCCGTCGAGGTCGAGGTGGTTTGTCGGCTCGTCCATGAGCAGCAGCTCGGGCTGTCGCGCCAGCTCCCGGGCGATGGCGAGCCGCTTGCGCCACCCGCCCGAGAGCGTCGCGACGAGCTGGCGCGGGTCCTCGAAGCCGGCCCGCGACAGCGCCACCGCGGCGCGCGTCGCCTTCTCGTAGTCCTCGCCCCGCGTCCCCTCGAGGCCGGCGAGGACGACCGCCTCCGCCGTGGTCGCGCCCTCGAACGCCGGGTCCTGGGGCACGTAGCCGACCACGAGGCCCCGGCGCGCCGTGACCACCCCCGAGTCGGGGGGGTCCGCCCCCGCGAGGATGCGCAGCAAGGTCGTCTTGCCCGACCCGTTCGGCCCCACCAGGCCGACCCGCTCACCCGCCGAGATGGAGAGCGACAGCCCGGAGAAGAGCGGCCGTGCGCCGAAGGCCTTGCCGACCTCCTGGCAGCTCAGCAGCAGCTCGGCCACGGGCCTCCTGCCGCTCGACGCACCTGGGTGGCACCTGCTCGCACGCTGGGGATGGTATCAAGGTGCCCTCGAGCGTCGGGTGAGGCCACGTGTCGGCGGCCGGCAACCGACGGTCGCGAGCGTCAGCTTGCCTCGCCTTCGCCGGACGTGCGTGGCAGACTGGGGGCCCATGAGTCGCTCCCCCGAAGAGAACCCGTTGCCCGCACCCGCTGCTGCCCGTGCCCGGTACCTCGGGCGCATCCATCGGGTCGTGGATCACATCGAGCGCCATCTCGACGCGCGGCTTACCCTCGAGGAGCTGGCGCGCGTGGCGTGCTTCTCGCCGTTCCACTTCCACCGCGTGTTCACGGCGTGCGTGGGGGAGTCGCTCTACCGGTTCATCCTGCGGTTGCGGCTCGAGCGGGCGGCCAGCCAGCTCCTCCAGAACCCGGGCAAGGGCATCACGGCCGTCGCGCTCGACTGCGGGTTCGGAAGCTCTGCGGCGTTCGCCCGCGCGTTCCGCGCCGCGTTCGGCGTCAGCGCCAGTGCCTGGCGCGTCGCGATGCGCAAGAACTGTGAAACGGTTCGCAAGGCAGGTGAAGACCACGGTGCCGAGGGCGGCTACGTTGACTCCAGTGCCGCCGCACATGGTGGCGGCGAGACAGCCTGGAGGCCCCTCATGTCACAGACACCGTCGCCACTTCCGGTCAAACCCGCCGAGTCGGTCCGCATCGAGGACGCCCAGCCGTTCACCGTCGCCTACGTCCGCCACGTCGGCCCGTATGCCGGCGACAGCGCCTTGTTTGGACGGCTGTTCGGCCGGCTCTGCCAGTGGGCGGGCCCGCGCGGCTTGCTGGGCCCGGGAGCGCGCCTGCTGACCCTCTACCACGACAACCCCGACATCACGGCCGAGGACAAGCTCCGCATCAGCGTGTGCGCGACCGTGCCCCCCGGCACCCGGCCGGAGGGCGAGATCGGCGTCATGCAGGTGGACGGCGGCCGGTACGCCGTGGCCACCTTCGAGCTCGACCCCAGCGAGTACGGCGCCGCCTGGACCTGGCTCATGGGCACCTGGCTCCCGGCGAGCGGCTTCGAGCCCGACGACCGCCTCTGCTTCGAGACCTACCTCAACGACCCCGAGCAGCACCCGGAGAAGAAGCACCTCGTCGAGATCTGGGAACCCGTGCGACCGTCGTAGGGCGCTCGCAGGGCGAAGGCCCCCGGAGGCGCTGGAGGCGCTCAAGAACCTGGTGGGCTTCCCGGGCGGAATCTACCCGTTCGAGGAGCCGTGGATTCGCGCGGCGCTCGAGGCCGACCCTGCGGTCCAGCAGCTCGAGCAGGCCTACGCGCGCGACTACCCGCCGGTCGTGCACGGCCAGCTCGCCTTCGACCTCGCCACCGGCCGGCTGCTCCGCAAGGCCACCCTGCCCCGCGAGGGCCACCTCCTCAACGACCTCGTGGTGACCCCAGCCGGCGACGTCGTGGTGACCGACAGCGAGGGCAGCACGCTCCACCGCCTGCCCGCCGGAGGCAGCGCCCTCGAGCCCCTGCCCGTCGCGATGCGCTGGCCCAACGGGATCGCCATCTCGCCGGACGGGGCGACCCTCTACGTCGCCGAGGTGGAGACCGGCATCCTGCGGGTCGACCTGGCCTCGCTGCAGGCCGCGCCCCTCGAGCGCCCGGCCCGCCTGAGCCTGCTCGGCATCGACGGCCTCTACGCCCGCGACCGCGAGCTCGTCGCCGTCCACAACTGGCACTTCCCGAGCCAGGTCGTGCGCTACCGCCTGAACACGACCGGCACCAGGATCGAGCGCGTCGACGTCCTCGAGCGCCGCGATCCGCGCTTCGTCCTCCCCACCACCGGCGCCATCGTCGACGACTGGTTCTGCTTCATGGCCAACACCCAGGTCAACCGCTTCAAGTCGGGAGTGATCGTCCCGGGACCGCCGATCCAGCCGATTCAGATGCTCCGGACGAAGCTGTAATCCACCACGGCACGCAAGTTCCCCTCTTGATGTCATCGCAGGCGGCTCGCTCCAATCGAAATCCTGTTTTGGGATAGTCCCCTGGCACGGCCTACCATCCCCAGCCAATGGTGAGTCGGTCGACGCTACAACGAGAGCTGGTCAACAAGCAGCTTCGGAACCTGCTCGCGCAGGCGCGAGTGGCGGCTGGTCTCACGCAGCTTGCGCTTGCCGAAACCCTTGGCCGGCCCCAGTCGTTCGTGTCCAAGTACGAGCACGGCGAGCGGCGGCTCGATATTGGTGAGCTCATCGAGGTGGCAATGGCCCTCGGACTCGACCCCACATCCGTCGTTGCCGATCTTGTCGTTGGCAACACCGCCGAGGGGACTGGGCCGTGAAGATCATCCACGTCGAGACCGTCCTCTCCGCAGGGGCGTTCGCTGGCTCGCACTCCTGGTCGAGTACTCGCTCATCTCTTCTTGACGCCATCGGTGCGGTCGACTGGCCAGAGGGAAGTGGCAGCTTCACGATCTTCCCGGAACCAGGCAAGAAGCGAGGCGCCGGCAACGGGGTGACGCCAATCAAGAGTGGACTGATGAGACGGCTGGAACGAGCCGGTTGGAAGCTCGAGCAGCACATCCCGATCGCGGCACGGCGACAGCCAGGGAAGATCGATGCAGTGCTTCAGACCGAAGCTGGCCCCGTAGCGCTCGAATGGGAAACCGGCAACATCTCGTCCAGTCATCGGGCACTCAACAAGATGACGCTTGGCCTGCTCCACGGTGTCCTGGCGGCAGGGGTGCTCGTGGTCCCATCCAGGGCGATGTACCGCTTCCTGACGGACCGGATCGGCAATTGGGATGAGCTTGAGCCCTACCTGGATTTGTGGAGGTCCGTCCCAGTGGAGCAGGGGGTCCTGGATATCGTGGTCATCGAGCACGATGCCACAAGCACCTCCGTCCCACGCATTCGCAAAGGCACCGACGGCAGAGCCGTCAAGTAGGGCCTCTCTACTTCCAGTCGAAAAGCGAGCCCTCGTGGACCGCCGGCATCTCCGCGTCATCCACCTTGTACCGTGACGTATCGTGGCCGTGCCGTCGGCGCAGCTCGAGGCTCGCGGGCGTGAAGAGAGTGTTGACCTTACTCCGCACCCGGCGGAGATCCTCGCGCTCCCGGTCGAGTTGCTGGAAGCGCTCGAGAATCGGCCCGCATTCGCCAATCTCACACCCGAGCCATCGACGTGCCTTGATCTCCGCCGCCACGTAGGTCGTGCCGCTGCCCCCGAACGGGTCCACCACCAGGTCACCCTCGTTACTGGCAATATCGAGGACTCGGTCCAGCAGCTTGAGAGGCAGCTCGTTGGCCTTGCGTCGCTTGTACCTCGCGTGCCGCACCGGCGAGATGTCGGTCCAGACGTCAGTGAGGTTGACGCCTTTCGGGTTCATCCGGTCCTTGTAGCCACCGTAGTCGCGAATCTCACCTCCACAGTGGCGGCATGTCTCGATAGGAAGTCGCGGCGGCGAGAACCTCGCGGGCCGACCGCCCTTCGTGAAGTACAACAGCGAGTAGTGCGACGGGTAGAGCCGCCCGGGGATCGGCAACGAGAACTTGATGTCAATGGTGATCCAATGCCGAAACTCCAGGTACTGCGATAGCCAGCTCGCTAGGTGGACACCCCACTTCGGGATGTTGTAGAGGAACAGCGCCCCACCGGGCCGAAGGATGCGGACGGCCTCCCGGAGCCAGTCACAGCTCCAGTCGAAATAGTGGGTCTCCGGGAGGTCGTCCCTGACGCCAGTCCCGTAGTCCTTGTTGAGGTTGAACGGCGGGTCGGCGAACACGAGATCGGCGGAGCTGCCGTCAAGCCCCCGCATCCACCCAACACAGTCTCCCTTGAAGAGGCATCCCTTCTCGGTCTCGAGAACCCTGGAAGCTGCGCTCTCCCGCAGACTCGGTGCCTCAGCAAGGTTGGGCTCTATCTGGCGAAGAACGCGTATGACCTCGGCCGGATCGGTCCTCAGTAGCCGTGACAGCCACTCTGGCTGGTGGCCAGCGGCAAGCAGCAGCTCGTCGACCTGCATCCCCAGTGCGCCTGACAGCTTCTCGACCACACCATGGCTGGGAACGGAGCTGCAGCGCTCGATCTCGGCCAGCGCGGCAACCGGCAGACCCGTTTTCCTCGCAAGCGCCCCTCTTGACACGCTCTGCTGGTGGCGCGCTCTGACCACGGCCTCGCCGAAGTGCCCAAACACTGCTCACGCCTCTTTCCGGAGGAAGAGGATGTGCTCCTCGCGCATCGAGTTGGCCATGCCCACGATGAGGCGCCGGATCTCCAGCTCCAGACTCAAGCCGACCTCCCCACCGAGCTGGATGAGCCGACTCTCGATCCCGAAGCGGGCGGCCGGGTCCTCCTCGGGGACACCCAGCGCACTGGCAAGCTGACTCGAGTTCGACCCCACCACCACTGTGCACATGCGGCGCGGTCTGAGCACCCGCGCAACCTCAGCGAGGACCCGAGCCATGTCCGCGAAATAGCCTTCGACCTGTTGCCGACGGCCCTTCGCGTTGAGCCCGATCATGGAAGGACGAAGGGTCTCGATGTCCTGCCCCAGAAACCGCAGGTGCGGGGCATCGTTGGCCAGGTAGTCGATGGCGAAGCTGTACGGCGGCGAGAAGAGCACGCCGTCAATCGAGTTGTCTGCCAGGTCCATATCCCTCGCATCCCCTGTGCGGACTTCGACTCGCCCGAGCGTCATTCCCAGGCCGCCCCAGGCTGCCTGGAACCGCTCGATCGTCTCCACATACTTGCCGAGGATGTCCTCAAAGAACCCTCTGGCGGCCTTGCGCGCACTTCGCTCCGCGTAGCCAACGCTGTCGAGATACGCCAACGCAAGCAAGTCCAGGGCCTCTCTCGACATACCGACTGGCCGGTACTCCCTGTCCCTCACCCTCCGAGCACCGGCATCCGAGGCGAAAGCACGGAAAACACGATCGAGCGTCCTCGTGTCGTGGCGCAGCTTGGCCAGGGCCGACACGTCCGCAGTGAGTGCTTCAGTCTTGGTCGTGGCGAGGAAGGTGCAGAACGGGCTTGCGTCGATCGCCACCGAGTCAATCCCCATGAGGCCGGCCTCGACGGCCGTCGTGCCGCTCCCGGACATTGGATCAAGGACGGTGTCGCCAGGACGAAGGCCCATGATGTTGAGTAGGGCCTTCACCATCTGGGGGTGGAACTTGCCTCGATAGGGGAACAAGCCGTGGGTGGCGTAGCTCGACTTCAGGCGATGCATACCAATGAACGACCGAAGCCTCGCACCGGAGTCCCGCGGCAGGCGCACCCCCCCTCCGGTGCAGATCAGGAAGTGGTTAGTCGGCTGACCGTCCACGGAGACGAAGTAGGCGCCCCTATGGACAAGTGCCTCCTTGCTGAGGAGGTTCCCTTCGAGCATCGCAAGCTTGAGCTCGTAGATCTCGTTGAGCTCCGGCGACACCTCACAGCCCGGAGGAAAGAGGTCGTCGAGAGGGTCGGTCAGCTTGATTGACCCGCTCGCCGGCATCCGACGTCCGAACGCAGCGAGTTGCTCCGCGACCGCCAGCGGGCGGCCCTCAGGACTGTCCTCTCCTTCCGGGTATTCGCAAGCGCCACCAAGTGCCTCGCGCTCCGCTCGTTGCTGCCAGGCATCTGGAAGGAACCCGCCCAGAGTGAGCACCCGCTCCTGCTGGACACCGAGGGCCTCAGAGATCGACACAAGAAGCGCCTTCGACGGCTTTGCCTTCCCTTGCTCGATGCGCGAAAGGTGGGCGGCGTTGACCCCAAGCCGCCTCGCCAGCTCTCGAAGCGCCATCCCTGACTCGGCCCTCGCCCTCCGCAGAAGACTCGCCAGCACCATGCCGGAAGTCTACGCAGGTGTTGACCTCGCAGTCAACAACCCTCCCGCGGCGCCATGGGACTGTTCGTTCGACACCTCCGGAGCACCATGGCTGTTGCGCTGATTGATCCTCTTGAAACAACTCCAGAAACGGCTCCCGAAGACCCGCAGGAGGGCCGATTTCGTGTCGATCAGAAGCGAACCGTGACCGTGAGGTACACAGCCACCGGCCTACCATCGACAGTCGCTGGTTTGTAGCGCCACTTCGCGATAGTTGCCAGACACGTGGACACCCAGGCTGCACAGGGAGGGTTGAGTTGCGGCGTCCGAACGGCCTTGACCTCGCTGACGCTGCCGTCCTCCTCAACAACTGCCTCGATGATGAAGGGGCCCTGAAAGATGCTCTTCAGGCATTCCTCGGGGATCAGGGGATTGGGTTGATCGATCGGGACCGGCGCGACGACGTTTCCGGTGAGGCGGATCGGCGGTGTCTTGCGTGCCGGTCTGGGCGTGGGACTCTTTCTGGCGGCCAGAGCCGCGGTGTCGCTGACGGCAGTGGGCGACGAGTTGCGCGTCGGGGACGGCCGAGGGGGTGCCGGCGCATTCGTCGGACGGGAGCACGCCACTGTGCCGAGCCCGTGGACCAGAACGGTCATGCAGCTGCCGACAAGCAGAAGCCGCGAGCCAGTGCCGGCCTTCAGAGTCCGAGGTGAATTCGGACCAATCTGCGAAGCACGTCGTGTCACGAGACGAGTATAGGACCAGCACCACGGCCAGCGTTACTGGCGGGACTTCACCGCGCAGCGGCACTTGGGACCATTCCGGGCCATGCGGCACAGGAGGCTCGAACCCCGTGGGCGTACTGTTGGAGATCCGTCGCGCAGTCACGGCCACCGTTCCCCTCGCGAGTAGGAAACGCGGTCACTCGATGATGATGCGCGTGACTCCCTGGGCGCGGATCCAGCGGGCGACCTCGTCGACCGCGGACTCGGTCGGGAGGGCGATGCAGCCGAGCGTCCAGTCGCCGGTGGGGCGCACCAGGTCGGTGCCCGGCGGGATCTGCAGCGGGCCGTGGATGCCGATGGTGCCTCCGGTGAAGCCGGCGCGGCGCTGGGCGGCCGTGGGGTAGTCCACCGGGATGAATGTGTAGAAGTAGGTCGAGGGTCGGCCGCGGCCCAGCGGGTACGTGCCGAGCGGCACCTTCTCGTCCCCCTGGCGGGTCTTGCCGACCCCGCCCCGGCCAAGCTCGACGGGGAAGCTCTTGACCACAAGGCCGTTCAGGCACAGGTGCAGCTCGTGGGGCACGGTGAGCACGAGGACGGCCGACCCGCGGCCCGCGCACGGCGAAGGTGCACCGGCGGGCGGCGCGAGAAGGGGTGCGGCCAGGAGGACGAGTGCCGCGACCATGCTACCCGGCCTGGACCACCGCGGCGGTGCCGTCGCAGAGCGCCTCGCTCAGGCCCTGCATGAGCTCGGTGGCGTCGTAGCGAACGCCGACGACGGCGTTGGCCCCGAGCTGCCTGCCGAGCCACGGCAGTTTCGACGACTGTGGAGGTGCCACCAACGTCATCTATGGCTCCATGACCGAATCAGCCTGCCTTGCCGAGGACGGTCACCTCGCGGGCGAGCCGGTCGCCCAGCCGCGCCTTCTCGACCTCGAGGTCGTAGCGCGCCTGGAGGTTCAGCCAGAACCTGTCGGAGGTCCCGAAGTAGCGGGCGAGGCGTAGTGCGGTGTCCGCAGTGATGGCACGGGTCCCGTGGACGATCTCGTTGATGCGGCGCGGCGGCACGCTCGTGTCCTTGGCGACGCGGTACTGGGAGAGGCCAAGCGGCACGAGGAACTCCTCCAGCAGCACCTCGCCAGGGTGAACAGGCGCGAGCGTCGGCCCGCCGGACACCTTGCGCCGGCTAGTGGTAGTCAACGATTTCGACCTCGTGGGCATCGCCGTCCCTCCAGACGAAGCAGATCCGCCATCGCTCGTTGATCCGGATGCTCCACTGCCCCTCGCGGTCTCCAGCCAGCTTCTCGAGCCGGTTGCCCGGCGGGACCCTCAGGTCCTCCAGCGAGTCCGCCGCGTCGAGGACGGCCAGCTTCCGCAACGCCGGCCGCTGGAGATCGGGAGGCAACCTCCTCGACGGGGAGCGGGAGAACAGCCTCTCGCTGTCGCGATCGCGGAAGCTCCGGATCATCACTGGGAGACTAGCGCCCGGGGCTCATAACGTCAAGCGTTATGGCACTGGAGCAGCCAGCAAACCCTGCAAGTCCGTTTGCAGGTGTCATGCAGTCGCTTCGGCCCTCGACACGTGCGAGGCGAACCACGCCGGTCGGGACTCGGGACTGCGCCGGGCCGATGGGGGTCGGGTGGACAAGGGTGCCCTCCCCGGACCATCCGAGACCTGGTGAACGCGTCCCACTCCCCTAATACGGAAGACGGTGGAGTCGATGTCGGTCAGTCGGAGGATGCCGTGGACACGGGCCTGGCACTGGTCCACGGTACCCGGTCAGGGCGGATCGGGGTGCGTGCTGCATCAACAGGAGTCGGCAATGTGCCCCTGTGCGTCGACACGAGGTCACCGGGTGACACGAATGTACCCGACTTGTAACAACTTGTAACAACTGAGCAACTGAGCTCTCCGGGCTGCCGTAGAGGGGACGTGAACCGGTGTTCGACCACTCCCAGGAGGGCGACCGTGACTGCCAGCGGTCAAACCGCGCAACTCGCGCAGCGAGGAGGACGACAGTGAGAAGGACAGTGTGGCTCATTACCGCAGTGCTGGTGCTGACGGCAGGCTCATGGAGCGCCGCCGAGACGGTCGCGGGGTTGCCCCTGCACGTCAAGAGGCTCACCCCGAACGTGATCCGCGTCTGGGTCGGCGACTACATCTCGTCGACTGCCACGGTGGCATTCGCGACGTCCAATGGCATCGTGGTCGTCGACACCGTCGGCGCGCCCAAGGTGGACGCCGAGCTGCGCAAGGTCATCGCCCGCGAGCTCCGTCGCACCGACTTCAAGGTGCTGATCAACACCCACGAGCATGGCGACCACACCAACGGCAATGTGGTCTACGAGGACTGCACGATCGTCGGCCACGAGAAGGTCGGTCCAGCCATGACCGCCCGGCCGGCCGATGCCCAGCGGGTCACCGAGTGGCTCACCAAGGCGATACAGGCCTCGGAAGAGAAGCTTGCCAGGCTCGACGCGGGCTCGGTGGAGGCGGCCAAGCTGAAGGAAGACGTGACCCTCGATCGGCTGAACCTGGAGGCCCAGAAGGCCGGCGTCAAGCTGGTCCCGCCCACCACGACGTTCACGGATCGTCACACCATGCGCATGGGCGACACCACCTTCGACATGTACTTCATCGGCGGAATGCACTCCTCGAGCGACATCGCGATTCTCGTCCCGGAGCAAGGGCTGCTGCTGACCGGCGACACGATGGCCGACACCTGGCTCAACGAGACGCCGGGGTGCCTCGCCTCGTTCGGGGCGCGGGACGGGGTTGCCCACGACTTCCCGATGTGGCTCGCCAACTGGGACTTGATTCTGGCCCAGAAGAACCGCATCAAGCTGCTGGTGCCCGGCCACTGGAACGGCGAGCTGTCGCTCAAGGGCGCCGAGGCCAGGGTCAGCTACGTGCGTACGCTCTGGGACGGTGTCAACAAGGACATCAAGGCCGGAAAGAGCCTGGCCGAGATTCAGGCGGAGTACACGCTCGAGGGCCGGTTCCCCGAGCTGGCCAACAGCCCCGGTTGCTCGGCCCGGAACAACTCCAGCACGATCACCGAGATCTGGAAGGGCGTGACGAAGCAGGAGTCAGCCGCAGAGAAGCTGTACGCGCTCGTCAGCTCGGGCGCCGGCGAGGCGGATCTCCGGGCCGTGCTCGACGACCGCGACAAGAAGCAGGGCCGGTTCTTCTTCAGCGAGGCCGAGATCAACACGAAGGGGTATCGCTTCCTCCGCGACGGCAAGGTCGACCAGGCGATCACAATGTTCAAGCTCAACACCACGCTGTACCCCGACTCGTGGAACGTGTATGACAGCCTGGCCGAGGCCGTCCTGAAGGCTGGGCACACCGAGAAGGCGATCAAGCTATACGAGAAGTCGCTCACCCTCAACCCCGAGAACAACAACGGCAGGGACGTGCTGGCCAAGCTCAAGACCGGAACGGCCGCGAAGTAGCGGGCGGGCGCGGCGTGCCGGACGGACGGACCGGGATGCCGTCCGCTGTGGTTGAAAGAGGTGTCTGGTCCACCACGCTTGACACTGCAACCGGTCGTCCGATGGCGTCAGGTGTGGTGGACCAGGTCTTGCTCGGCGGCCAGGTCAGGTTCCTATCCGGCCTGGCCGGCCCCCGTGAGGATGAGGCCACGACCCACCGGCGACTCGGCGAGAGCACGGAGAACCGGGGCCAGAAGGCGTCGGACGTACATGCCATGATGATAGCGACGACTAATCGACGATGCAGCGGTGCAAGAGACGTCTAGAACATCACCAACGAGGAGCCGGCGACGCCACCCGGAGCCGAGCCCACCGGTCCGGGGACGAAGCCCTCACCTCCCTGGACGCCGACCCCGCGTCCCGACCCCCTCGTGGCTGACCGGACGGCGGGCAGGTCACTCCCCGAAGTGGTCGATCCGGCGCTCCATTGCGGCCTGGCAGACCCTGCACAGCGGCTTGTCGCCCTTGGTGAACATGAGGCAGTCGAGCATCGGGCGGTACAGCCCCTTCGCGGAGTACCCCGCCCCCTCGAAGACGCCGACCACCCCGACGAACTTCGAGCTGGCCAGGTAGGCGTCCATCTTCTGGGCGTGCTCGCGGGACAGCCGCTCCGACTCCTCGACGATCTTCGCGACCTCGGCCTCGGGCGCGCCCGAGCGCTTGGCGGTCGCGATCCTCTCGTTGAGCTGCTGCCGGAGCTTCTGGTACGCCATGTCCTGTGCGTCGTAGTCGGCCTTCTCCCACGGCGTCGGGACCTTCACGCCGGGGGTGAGGACGTCGCTCCACTTGACGTGCGCCGGGTCTCCGAGCGCCGTGATGTTGGGCTCGGCCGGCTCCACGCCCGGCGGGTAGAACTCGTTGTACGCCGTCGAGGAGGTGTAGTACTCGTCCGCCAGCCCCCCGAACGAGTGCCCGAACTCGTGCAGGAAGATGTAGCGGTGCCACTGGTTGTCGGTCGTGAAGGTGGAGTACAGCCCGTAGATTCCGCCGCCGCCGTAGCGCGCCGAGTTGACCATGATGTAGAGCGCGTCGTACGGCACCGCGGCGGCCACGGCCCGCAGCGCCCGGTTGTCCTCGGTGAGCACGTAGCGTTCGGAGCCCAGCGAGTCGAAGGTGGCGCCGAGCGCGGTGCGCCTGTACGAGCCGTGGCTCGGCTCGTCGATCCCCGACTCGTCGGAGGGCTTGAGCACGCCGTAGACGTTGATGCGGTCCTTGACCCGGGCGTACGGCTCGGCGCCCAAGAGGATCCCGGTGAAGCGGTCGAGGTCGGCCCTGAACTTGCCGACCTCGGCCAGGGTGTACCCCTCGCCGAGGATCGCCACGTCGAGCCTGGCGTGAGGATCGCCCGAGACGTGGGAGGGCATCACCAGCACCGAGGGGTCGGGCTTTTCGCGCACGATCTCCCACGACCCGGGGTCGATCTCGGTGCTCCACGCCTCCTTGAGCTTCCGGTCGGCGCCGCGTAGCTCGAGCGCGAAGCGCACCTTCGCCTTCGGCTTCGGCATCAGCACGGACTCGTGGTACGCCCGGCGCACGCTCTTGCCCGCCTGCTCGGTCGTGCGGTACTCCCCGAAATAGGAGTCGAACCCGCGGGAAAAAAGCAGCTTCCCGCTCGCCAGGTCGTACACCCTGGCGAAGCAGCGTCCGTTGTCGAACGGGTCCACGAGGTGCACGCGGCTGCCGGCCCACGCCCCCTGCTCGACCAGCCGGTCGAGCACGAACACCTCCTCTGCGGCGTTGCCGACGTGCTCGTAGTCCACCCGCAGCGTGCGGTCCACGAAGTACGTGTTGAAGGTCGCGAGCGGGTCCTGGGCGAAGCCGGCCGTGGCGGCCAGCACGAGCGCGATGACGACGAGGTGGCGGCGCATGCGGTCCTCCCTGCGCGGGGATGATAGCGCCTCAAGTATCCAGCCTCCTTGCTTGCCCCCTCGCCCCCGCGCCAGCGGGGGAGAGGGCAGGGTGAGGGGGTCAGACGATCCCCGCCGCCTCCAGCGCCGCTTCCCCCGCCTCGCGGAACGCGCGGGAGACGCCGCCGACGCCGAGCTTGACGCCGCCGAACACCCGCGAGACGACGAGGCTGCCCTCGAGGTCGTGCTTGCGCAGCAGCTCCAGCAGCACCCTCCCGGGGTGACCCACCTCGCCGTCGTCCTTGGAGCGCTCGAGCACGGCCCCGGCCGTGTCGCGCCCGCGGAACGCCCAGCAGTGGTGGTTGGCCTTGCGCAGCTCGCCCTTCTGCCGCCGCACCACGGCCTCGACGTCCTCGACCGAGGCCGCCGGGTGCAGCACGGCGAAGAAGCGCGACCGCTCCACCGTCACCTTCGCTTCCGCCACCTTCTCGACCCTCACTTCGCTTCTCCCGGTCGGGCGGGGGACTGTCCCCTGTCCCCTGTCCCCTCCGCATGGTACTCCCCGGTTGCGCCGCCCTCCCACCGGGTGTCCAAAGGGGCAGAAAGCGAGGGCCAGCCGAGCGCCGGCAGGCCGGCCCCGAAAGGAGGAAGCGATGTTCGAGAGCACCTTGATCGCGTCCCGCCGGCAGAAGACCCCGCGTCAGCGGCTGCTGGCCCTCCCGGTGGCGGTCGCCTTCCACCTCGTGGCCCTCAGCGGCTTCGTCGTGGCGCAGCTCGTGACCACGCCTCCGGTCTCCGAACCGATTCTGCCCGTCGCGATCTACATCTCACCGCCCCCGCCGCCCATGGCCGCCAAGGGAACCCCCAAGAGCGACGCCGTCACCCGCGGTCCACGGCGCCTGCAAACCGCCGAAGCTCCACCCGAGGTGGTTCCCGAGACTACCGTCGAGCCGGTGAAGCCTGGAGAGGAGGCGCCGATCGGTGACGGGCCGGGTGTGGAGGGCGGCGACCCCGAAGGCAGGGAAGGCGGGATCGTCGGTGGCTTCCCGTTTGCGCTGCCCGTTGCTTCGGTGACTCCGAGAGAGGAACCGCCGATCGTCATCGGAGGCGCCGTGATTCCTCCCGTGTTGCTCCAGCGAATCGACCCGACCTACCCGGAGACGGCCCGCAAGGCGCGGCGTCAGGGGGTCGTCATCCTCGAGGCCATCATCGACACCTCCGGGAACATCGTTGATGTCCGGGTGCTGCGCGACATCGGCCTGGGATGCGGCGAAGCGGCCCTGCAGGCCATCCGCGGGTGGCGCTATCAGCCGGCGACGCTGAATGGCCGCCTCGTGAGCGTCTACCTGACCATCACCGTCAACTTCCAGCTCACCTGAAAGGAGGGTCGAGCCAGCAGCCACCTTGACGCCGGCAGCCCGGACCAGCCTGGCGGGCTCGGGACGAGAACCACCTGCGCCCTCGCCCGACCGCCAGGCGGGCTGTCCGGCCTCCTCAGCGAGCGGTGACCGGTGGACAGAGGATGGCAACCTCGATCGGTCCTCTGACCACCGATCACCGTTCACTTCTCACCGGGCGGGCGGGGGTCACCACGACGACGAGGAGCCGCCGCCGCCGAAGCTGCCGCCCCCGCCGGACCACCCGCTGCTCGAGCCGCCCGAGCTCCACCCCCTGCCGCTCGAGCCCGAGGACGCCGCGAAGCGCGCGAGGCCCGGATGGCGGGTCATGAACACCTTCCCCCACGGCGAGAACGAGAGCATGAGCTTGAGGATCGGGAACCCGACGACCCAGGCCACGAAGATGACGAGGCCGCCCACCGGTCCCGCGAACACCATCGGGAAGGTGAGGTAGAACGGCATCAGGAAGAAGTACAGGAACCACCCCGAGCACCCCTTCCCGAACAGCGCGACGAGCGAGAACATCCCGATGACGAGCGTGAACATTCCGCCGAACGCCAGCCGCATCGGCCACGGCACGTCGGCGAGCTGCTTGAACGAGCTGCCGGGAGGCGCCTCGGGCGGGATCACGTCCTGCCCACGCAGCGTCCCGAGCACCGCGTCGACACCCGCCTGCACGCCGCCGTCGAAGCTCCCGGCCCGGAACTGCGGCCGCACCAGATTGTCGAGGATGCGCCGGGACTGCGCGTCCGTGAGCTTGGCCTCGAGGCCGTACCCCACCTCGAGGCGCATCTTGCGGTCGTCCTTGGCGACGAGGAACAGGACGCCGTCGTCCACGCCCTTGCGCCCGAGCTGCCATGTCGACGCCACCCGGTGCGAGTAGTCCTCGAGCACCTCGCCCTCGAGCGAGTCGATGGTCAGCACGGCCACCTGGGCGCCCGTTTCCTTCTCGAACGCCTCGAGCTTGCCCTCCAGTGCCTGCCGTGTGCCCTCGGAGAGGATGCCCGCCGTGTCGTTCACCCGGCCGGAGAGGAACGGCACCTCGCGGGCCGCGGCGGCCGAGGCCACGAGCACGGCCCCGAGCGCCACCAGCGCGAGCCCCGGGCGGCGCATCGCCCTACTCCCTTTCCAGGCGCAGCCGGTCGGGCAGCTCGTTGGCGTCGTCGGTGCGTCGCTCGACGCCCTGCCGATGCAGCAGCTCGCCGCACCGGCCGATCGCCTCGACAAGCGCCTGGCCGGGCTGTCCCCGTTTGATCCCCGCCACCACGCCGGCGACGATCTCGTCCCACTCCCCCGGAGCCACCCTGGCATTGATGCCGCTGTCGCCCAGCACCACGACCCGGTGCTCGAACAGCGACAGGAGGATGAGCACACCGGTGCGCTCCTGGGTGGCGAACACCTCGTGGGTGACGAACGCCTCCACGGCCCGCTGGCGCACCTCCCGCTCCATCTCCTCGTCGCTGATGACGAGCCTGCGCACGACCGACACCCAGGAAGCGAGGGCGAACCCGAGCGCCGCCCCCAGCACCGCCGGGAGCACGATCCACACCCCGGCTCCGAGACCCCACGCCCCGACCCACCAGTGCAGCCCCTCGGCCAGAAGGACCATGCCGAGCGCACCCAGCGCCGCGCCCTTCCAGGCGGCGCCGAAGTACTCATCCGAGTGTGCCACCACCACCGGCACGATCTCGCCCGAGGTGCGGCCTTCAGCCGCCCCGACGGCCTTCTCCACCAGCTCCCGCTCCGCCTGCGAGAAGAACTCTTCGACCCTCATGAATGCCCCCGTCGTGCCTCCCGGGCAGCATAGCATCCCCCCTCTTCCGGACGGCGGAAAGTGCTGTGTGCTAAAGTGCACGCCACCCGTTGCCAGCGCCGCCCTGGGCATCCCGTGTGCGGGCCGGGCGAGGGGTGAAGGAGCGAGGGATGTCGTGGCTTTCCAAGATCCGTGACTTTCTCACCCGCCGGGAGACGGTGATCTCGGGGGGCGGGCCCAAGGCGATCGAGAAGCAGCTCGCCATGGGCAAGCTGACCGCCCGCCAGCGCATCACCGCGATCCTGGACCCCGACAGCTTCTACGAGTACGACCTCTTCGTCGAGCACCGCTGCGCCGACTTCGGCATGGACAAGAAGGCGCTGGCCGGCGACGGCGTGGTCACGGGCACCGGCACGATCATGGGCTACCCGGTGTGCATCTTCGCCCAGGACTTCACGGTCGCCGGCGGCTCGCTCGGGCTCGCCCACGCGCGCAAGATCACCAAGATCATGGACCATGCCATGAAGCTCGGGATCCCGCTCATCGGCATCAACGACTCCGGCGGCGCGCGCATCCAGGAGGGGGTCAACTCCCTGGCCGGCTACGGCGAGATCTTCTACCGCAACACGCTGGCCTCCGGCGTCATCCCGCAGATCTCGGTCATCCTCGGGCCGTGCGCCGGCGGCGCCGTCTACTCGCCCGCACTCACCGACTTCGTCTTCGTGGTCGAGGGAATCTCCAAGATGTTCATCACCGGCCCGGAGGTCATCAAGACGGTGCTCGGCGAGGAGATCTCGATGGAGGACCTGGGCGGCGCCCGGGTGCAGACCGAGATCTCGGGCAACGCGCACTTCTACGCCGACTCCGAGCTCGAGTGCTTCGAGCAGATCAAGAAGCTCGTCACCTTCATCCCGTGGAACAACCGCAAGAAGGCCGACCCCTACCCGCCGAAGCCGCCGAAGCCCGGCCACGACGTCGAGAAGATCATCCCCTCCGAGCCCAACCGCCCGTACGACGTGCGCGACGTCGTCAGGGCGGTGTGCGACGACTCGGACTTCTTCGAGGTCCAGAAGCACTGGGCGGCCAACATCGTGGTGGGGTTCGCGCGCATGCACGGCCAGACCATCGGCGTCGTCGCCAACCAGCCGCTGGTGCTCGCAGGCGTGCTCGACGTGGACTCCTCCGACAAGGCGGCGCGGTTCATCCGGTTCTGCGACGCCTTCAACATCCCGCTCGTGACGTTCGTCGACCTGCCGGGCTACCTGCCGGGGGTCGACCAGGAGCACGCCGGCGTGATCCGGCACGGCGCCAAGGTGCTGTACTCGTACTCCGAGGCGACGGTGCCCAAGATCACGGTGATCCTGCGCAAGGCGTACGGCGGCGGGTACATCGCCATGTGCTCCCGCCATCTCGGCGCCGACTTCGTGTTCGCCTGGCCCTCGGCGGAGATCGCCGTGATGGGGCCGGAGGGCGCGGCCAACATCATCTTCCGCGCCGAAATCCAGGGCGCACCCGACCCCAACGCGATGCGCAGGGAGAAGGTCGCCGAGTACACCGAGAAGTTCGCCAACCCCTACATCGCCGCCGCCAACGGCCACATCGACGCCGTCATCCTGCCCGCCGAGACCCGCGACTTCCTCATCCACGCGATGGAGATCTCGGCCCAGAAGGCGGAGTCCCGGCCCTCCAAGAAGCACGGCGTGCCGCCGTTCTGATGCCATGAGCGACGAACGCGAATTCCGCCAGTTGGAGCTCGACGACACGGCGTACTCCACGCTGTACACCCGCAAGTTCGCCCAGCGCAAGCCGTACCAGCCCGCCGACCCACGGCAGGTACGGACCCGCATCCCCGCCATGGTCGTGAGCGTGAGCGTGCAGCCGGGCCGCCGGGTCCGCCGCGGTGAGGCGCTGCTCGTCGTCGAGGCAATGAAGATGCGCAACGAGATCACCGCCCATCACGACGGCGTGGTGGCGCGGGTGCTCGTCACTCCAGGCCAGATGGTGGCCAAGGACGAGCTGCTGCTCGAGCTCGAGTAGTCGTCACCCGTCGGGCATGGCCTCGGCCGTCCCGGCGTTGCCAAGATCATGAAAGCACTCCTGCCCCGCTGCGCGCTCGCCGCCGCGACCCTCCTGGCGGCCGGGACAGCGGCCGGGCAAGGCTCGCCGTTTCACTTCGTCGAGCCCGACCTCACGGCGCCGGCAGGGACGTTGCCGGCGTTCCGCACGGTCACTGACTCGGCCCGCCTGGAGCGGCTGCGCGGGTGGAGCACCAACGAGGCAGCGCTGTTCGCTGCCGAGATCTATCGCCTCGCGTGGTCGGCAGGACGGGCGCCGGGTGCCACCGTTGCACCGGAGCGGCTCGTCGTCGCGGTCGAAGCGGATTGTGCTTCGACCGGAACCGGTTTTCGCCTGCGCGACGGCAAGGTTTGGCAGGAATGGCCGCGCGCCCCCTACCTCCGCCTCGGCGAGGACGCCGGGCGCTTTTCCACCGTCCTGTTGCACGAGACCGGCCACGCCTGCCAGATCCTGCTCGCGGGAGGTCGCACGCTGCCCGGCCAGGCGATCTCGCCGATTCCGCACGCGGTCTCCGCACTGACCGACCGCACCACGGCTTTCAGCGAGGGGTTCGCTATCGCCCTCGAAACCGTGGCCGCCCAGCGCGCCGTTACACCGGCGCTGCGCTCGCTCCTTCACCCCGACGAGCTGCTGTTCGGCCCAGCCTCGCGCATGCAGGGCGAGTACTTCCGTCCGAGCGTCCAGCTCGCGACCTATGCACAGCCTCAGGCGAGGTATCGGGATGTGCGCGACAACGCGTTCGCCTTCGCCTCGGCCGTGCGGGCACCAGACTACTTGCGGGTGCAGCTCGAACCGGCGCGCGACCTCACCACGCTGCGGGACGCCAACCAACTCATGCAGTCCGAGGGGTTCGCGGCATCGGTCTTCTACGCGCTGGTGATGCGCGGGAGCAGGCCCGACGCCGCGACGGTGCGGGCTCGGCTGGGCAGCCTTCTGCAGGCGATGCAGGAGATCCTACGGCGCCCCGACCTCGGGCCCGACACCCCGCTGCTGCTGGAGGCCGTCCTGGCCCTGGCGCGGCGCGACCCGACGGAACGCCGCGAGGTGCTCGCCGTGCTCCTCGACTGCAGCCGAGGCGTGCTGGTGGATGGCAACGCGGCCCCGATGTGGCGCCGTCACTACCTGGCCGCCCTGCACCAGGACCTCGAGCAGCTCGAACTCGACGCCATCAACGCCGCGCGCCAGCGCTGGCTGACCACTGCGCTGAGCGATCCCGCCGTGCTGGCTTCCCGCCTCGGCCCGCAGCTCGCGTGCACCGTCGATACCGTGACCGTCCGCCTCCCTGGCATGGGTGTGGAAGCCCCTCTCCGCTTCGACGTCAACACCGCAGAGGAGGGCGTACTGCGTGTCATCCCGGGGATCTCGGAGGCCGAGGTGGCCAGTTGGCTCGACCAACGCCAGCACCGGCCGTTCGTCTCCGCGCGGGACTTCCGGGTTCGGGTCAAGCTGCAACCCGAGGTCGCCGCGCGGCTCCGGATGTAACCTTACCCGGTCCCGGCTCAGCCCAACGACGCGAGATAGCTTTCCAGCCTCGCCAGGCCATCGTCCTCGAACCCCGCGAAGCGGATCCCCAGGCCGGATATGCGCTCACGCCTCTCGAAGGTGTGGCGGACCACGGTACCGGTCCCGCGCAGCGGCTTGGTGTCCCCCGGCAGCGTCAGCTCGAAGTGCAGCTCCCCACCGACCGGCACGTGCTGATCGCCCCGCAGCAGCATGCCCGAGGTCGAGATGTTCACGGTTTGGCAAAGCGTCGACGTGCCAGCGAGGCGCCCCCGGAGCCGTGACATCACCCGGAGTGGGAAACGGGGTGCGACATCGATGAGCGATCGCAACCGAGCCACCAGGAGATCGGCCGCATCCGCGAATGCAAACACGGCGTTGACACCCTCGCCCACGAACCGGGTTGCCTCCTCGATGTGCTCGTCGCGCGCGAGAAACACTACCGCCGAGGCACGGCAGGGCGCGTTGGGGCGACGGACGACACCGACGAACTGCTTGACGGTCACGTCGACGAGAGGGTAGGCGACGATGATGGCGTCGAACGGCAGCAGGGCGATGAGGTCCATGGCCTCGCCCACCGAGCCCACCCAATCGGAGATGAAGCTGGCGCGGCGCAGTCGGGTGGCTAGAGGCTGGAAGGAAGCCGGGTCCGTGCCGACGATGAGAACACTTCGTTGCAGCTCAGTCATGCATCAATTATGACCTATCGTGCAAGCGGCCGTAGAATCGGTCCATGGACACGCCCCTGACCCCACAGCGGAGGACCGTGCCGCTGCTACCCGAGCTCGAGATGTCGCTCGGCGGCATCACGCTGTGGGGCGCGTCGGTGGCCGCTCGGGCCACGGCCTTCGCCGTCCCGGAGCTCGATGTGGCCCTCGACCTCGGCCGGCTCTCTCCCGCCACCGCCGAGCGCTCGGTGGTCCTGCTCACGCATGGGCATCTGGACCACCTCTCGGGGGTGCTCGCCTATCTCAACCTGCGGGCCCGTTTTCACGCCGGAGAGCCGACGCACCTTTTCGGGCCACCGTCGGTCGTAGATCCCCTGCGGCAGGCACTCGCCGTGATGCCGGGCCTGGAATCGGTCCGCAAACGCATGCGGCTCGACGAAGTTCTGCTGCCCGCACAACCCGGCCAGCGGGTGCCGTTGCCGCGGGGGTGGGCGGTGGCGTTCGAGCTCGACCACGGCGTGCCCGGGCTCGGTTGGCGAGTGTTCCAGCCCGAGGCACAGCGGCCGGCGCTCGTGTACGGCGGCGACTCCGCGACGACGGTCTACGAGCGCGATCTCGATCTGCTCGACGCCACCATCGCGCTGGTCGAGTGCACGTTCGTCGAGCCGAACCGGCGTGTAGCCGCGCGGCTGTCCGGCCACGCCCACGTGCTGGACTGGCTGGAGCTGGCGCCCCGGCTGCGCTGCGACCATCTGGTGCTCGCCCACCTGCCGGCCCTGCCGTGGGTCGAGCTGGTGGCGCTGACAGCACCTCTCGCCGAGGTGCTGCCGGGGCGGCTGGTGTTGTGGACGGAAAGCGAGCCACCGAGTGCCGATTGACCCGTAGCTGCAGGCTGCTCGGTCATCGGCAACCGAGCATCGCCGAGCCACCGGGCCCGACGGCATCGCCAGGGGCGCGGCCGAGGGGCGGAGCCGACCGCACCGTCCTCGTGCGGCCGGAGCGCGAGCGGTACCCGGCGAAGCACCGATCCCCCGCCCAACCGACGAAGGTCGCAGGCAAGAGGTCGAGCGCCCCCGGGCCCACCCTACCGGAGTCTTCGGCTCTCGATCTTCGATTTTCGACCGGGCGGCCGAGGGAATGGCTTGAAGACCGCGGATGCTAGCGTACAATGAGGATCAGCTATCGTCCTAGCGAGGAGGTGTACACATGCAAGAAACACCCGGAGGACCCCCGACCTACACGCCACCGCCCCCACCGCCCCCACCGACGGCACCTCCGCCGGCCAGCGGGGGGCCCGTCTCGTCCAACCGCAACGTCATGATCGTGCTCGCATACCTGTGGCTGCTGGCCCTGGTGCCGCTTCTCACCGAGAAAGAGGACCAGGAGGTGCAGTGGCACGCCAAGCATGGCCTGGTGCTGCTGGTCGCCGAGGTGCTTGCTTGGGTGGTCTACTTCGTGCTCAGCATGATCCCCGGCGTCGGCTGCGTGATCATGGTCCTGGCCCCGGTCATCTGGCTCATCTTCGTGGTCTTGCGCATCATCTGCATCGTCAAGGGCGTCAAGGGCCAGCGCCAGCTGATCCCGGGGCTGTCCGACTTCGTCGCCAAGATCTGATGCCGGTCTCGCCATCCGGGCTCCCCTCCGAGGGTCGGGTGGGGAGCCCGGGTGTTGTCCCCACCCACCACGACCGCCGCTGTTGGTGGTTGGGTGGGGTTATCGTTCTGGCCGTCAGCCTGCTGGCTGCCGACCTGGCTCGGCAGCCAGCCCAGCAGCTTTCCTCCCGAGCACTCCAGCGCCTCGTGCGGCTCTATCAAGTCACCGTGCCCAAGCTGAGACCGCTGCGCGGACATTGCCGCCTGCGCCCGACGTGCAGCGAGTACGCGCTGCAGGTCCTGCACAACCACGGCGCGTGCCGCGGGAGCTGGCTGGCGTTTCGCCGCATCCTGCGCTGTGGGCCATGGACCTCATCGCCGACCGACGACCCGCCACCACCCCCCGTCCACTCGAGCATCGACCACTCGCCGGCGAAGGCGCCTCCCCCACCCTGAGCGGGTCGCCGTCCGTGCCGGATCGTCAGTCGTGGCCGACCAGGCGCCGGCACAGCTCCTCGTAGCGGTCGACCACGATGTCGGTCGCGAAGTGCTCGACCGCCCGGCAACGCGCCCGCTCTCGCTGGCGACCGAGCTCGGCGCGATCCAGCAGCAACGCCACGACCTGGGCGGCCATTGCCGCGGTGTCGCCGATCGGGAAGACGAATCCCCCGTCGCCGTGAGCGATGAGCTCGGGCAATCCCCCGGCGTTGGACGCCACCACCGCAACACCGCACGACATCGCCTCGAGCGCGGCGAGCCCGAACGACTCCTCTTGCGACGGCAGCAGGAAGATGTCGCCGGCACCCAACACACCCTCGACCGGCGAGACGTTGCCGAGAAACTCGACACGCGGCCCGAGATCGAGCTCGCGTACCAGCCGTTCCGCCGCCGGCCTATCGGGGCCGTCACCCAGCATTACCAGATGGCAGGGCACCCGCTCCACGACCTGCCGGAAGACCTCGATCACGTCCCGCACCCGTTTGACCGGCCGGAAGTTGGAGGCGTGCAACAGAATCGGCGCCCCATCCGGAGAGAGCCGTCGCCGGTGTGCGGCCGAGAGCTCGCGGTCGCAGCGACTGGCGTCCACGAAATTCGGGATCACCTCGATCTGCCGGTCGACGCCGAGCGTTTGGCGCGTGACCCGCGCGAGGTCCGCGCTCACCGCCGTCACCGCGTCGGCGCGCTCGATCCCCAGCCGCACGATCGGCAGGAACGACGGGTCGGCTCCCACCACCGTGATGTCGGTGCCGTGCAGCGTGACGACGAGACGTGGCCCACCGCCCAGAATCTCCCGCGCCAGAAGGGCCGACACCGCGTGGGGGATGGCGTAGTGCACGTGCAGCAGCTCGATGCCGTGCGTCCGCACCGCGTCGGCCATCTGCGAGGCGAGCGCCAGCGAGTACGGCGGGTATTGGAACAGCGGGTACGTGGGCACCGTCACCTCGTGGAAGGTCACTCCCGGCGGCACCCGCCCCAGCCGGTACGGCATGGCGTAGCAGATGAAGTGCACTTCGTGGCCACGCCGGGCCATGGCAAGGCCGAGCTCGGTCGCCACGGTGCCCGAGCCACCTACGGTCGGATAGCACGTCACGCCTACTCGCATCCTCCCACCCCCTCTACCGGAACCGGCGCACCGCAACAGCGGCCCCGGCACTCTCCTGCTCCCCCGTTCCCGGTTCCCTCTCCCCTGCCCGCAACAACCAGGCCAACTCGTCCCCGGGCAGCGGGCCGAGCACCGAGAAGCCCTCGGCTAGTGCGACGCCGACCGTGTTGCCGACCGCGCGGTCCCTGCCTTCGATCGCGGCCAGAAAGTGCCCCGAGGCCAGGTGCGTCGGCGGCCCCGCTTCGGGATCGAACTGCGAGCGGTGCGCGAGGCAAGCCGACCGTTTCGCTGGGTACCACGCGGTTACCTCGACCACCACCGCCGGCGCCAGGACCTGTCGCGGACCCGGGTACGCGAGCAGCAGCTGCGGCTTGTGCGGCGGGCCGCTCGTGGGTCGCCAGCTTCGAACCGCGCTCCACGTGCACGCCCGGGCGACGAGCGCCGCGGCTGCCTGGTGGTCGGGGTGGGGGTCGCCGCCATCGGGCAGTATGACGACACGCGGACCAGCGGTGCGTAGGACGCCGACCACGGCCGCCATCTGCTCGGGATCCGCCGAACGAAGGCCGCCGTCGGGCAACGCCAAGCACTGCCGCCAGCTCACCCCCAGCGCCGATGCCGCGGCAGCAGCCTCCGCGCGGCGCACCTCGACCTCACCCCGGGTCCCGAGCTCACCAGCGGTCAGGTCGACCACGCCTACTGTCTTCCCCGACGCCACAAGCCGCGCGACGAGCCCTCCGCACCCCAGCTCCACGTCGTCCGGGTGCGCGCCGATCGCCAGCACATCACACCTGCTCACCATCGACCACCCTCCTCCCACCCCAGGAGCTGCATCCCCGGATGAGATGGGTCGAGCGCCTCGACGAGCTGCGCGGGCCAGTCGAGCCCGAGCCGCAAAAGCGGCGCCAGGACCGATAGATACCGTTCCTGCGGCTTGCCATTCGGGCGCACGAACGCCACCAGCCGGCGCCATCGCCCGGCCTCGATCTCCGCGGCCCGCAACGCCGCAACCTGAGCTCGCTCGCCGAGCCAGGCGAGCGAGCCCCGTACCCGCTTCGCGGTTGCCTCGGCGTCGCCAACCACCCCCGGCAGCTCCGTACGAGCGGCCTGCACCAAGGCCCCAAGCTCCACCTCCAGCCGGGTGCCGAGCCGAGTCAAACGCCGCTCGAGCCCACGTCCGGGGAGGACTCGTCGAGGTGGGGACGAGCGCAGCAAGTCCACAGGCCTCACACCGAGCTGCCTTGCCAACCGGCGTTCGGCCGACGTCAGGACAGTGACGTGGGGGCGCAGCCGCCAGCGCGGTCGACCGACGCCGACGATGTCCCACCCAGTACGAGCCTGCAGGTGGTATGCGAGCTCCGCTCCGCCCAGGATCGAGGTATGCGTGTCGAGCACCTCGTCGGCCACCAGCGGTCGCAGCCAGACGTTGGGCACGAACGCCTCGGGGGTTGCCGCGTGGGCCGTCAGCACCTCGTGCGGGCAATGCCCTTCCCGGGCCGGGAGCGGCACACGGCGTACTCCCTCGCGCCTGAACACCGGAAGGCGGCCGGGGCTCACCCGGAGCGGCGCCACCCACCCACGGGCCGCGAAGTCGTGTGCCTGTGCCGCGAGCTCCAGGTTGACCAGCGGCAGCGCCGCGAGCGCCCGCTGCACGACCTCGCGGCCGGCCCGAGCCAGCTCCGGCTCGAGGGCATCCACCAGCACCACCCCGAGCCCCGACAGCAGGCGGCCGAGGAACCGTCCGCACGCCTCGCCGAGCGTCGTTCCCGGCGCGAAGCAGTCGCGCGCGAGGTCGATCGCCGGTGCGGGCAGCTCACCGGGATAGGCGGCCGCCAGACGCGCGAGCAGGTGGGTGACCGCATCGCTAACCATGACGAGGCCGCCGAGAGCGGTGCCCCGCTCCCAGCCACCCTCTCGCACCTCCACCACCTCCTCGCCCACCGGTACCCGAGCCCACCGCATCTCGGGCAGGTCGTCGTCGCTCGTCGCCAGCCAGACAAACCCCACCGCCGGTGTCCCGGCCGCCCGGCGGCGCGCCACCTCGGCGGCCACGGCGCAGGCTTTGACCAGCGTCAGCAACGGTCCGCCGACGAGCCCGGGCTGCTGACCGGTGACGATCACCTCGGCGCCGCCGAGCCATGCCTCGAGGTCGTCGTCCACGGGATTACCCCAGCGGCGGTTGGTGGCTGCCAGTGCTCCCGCGAGTGCGCGGGAGCGTGCCCGTCTGGTCGGACCTCCGGGAGCGATCGAGATCGTTCCCTCGGCCCAGGCAACCGCGGCTGGGTGCAGCGAGGTCCAATCGGCCAGGGGGGCGAGGGTTGGCATCACGGGCGGATTATGCACGCCCCCTACAACCACTGTGGCTGCGTTTCACATCCCGTTCGTGCCGCATGGTCAGTGAGAGCAGGGCTGCAGGCGGTCGGCAACCAGGGCGCTGGGGCGCGGCGTGTTCGACCTCCACGGGCTGGGCTGCCTGGAGGAGGTTCTCCACGAGGCCGACGAGAGGCTCGAAAACGGTTGCTCAGCGTCGGGTCACGAGCCAACCGGGGCCCAGCTGCCGTGCGACCCATCCGAACCGCTGCTCGAGCTCGCCGAGCCGGTAGTACGGCGACCAGTCGTCGGCGAGCACCACGGCGCGTTCCGTCGCCTCGATCGCGGCGATTCGCCGGTCGAGGGCAGCTGCCGGGTCGGACCGGACGAGTGCGTCGTCGACCGCTGTCGGCACCACCTCCACGTCCTCCCGCAAGCCCTCCGACTGCTGAACCAGGCACAGCACCGCCCCGAGGTTGAAATCGGACAGGACGACGGCGCCCGGTGGCGCCGCCGCGAGCAGGCTGTGCGCGTAGCGCTCGGGACCTGTCTCACCACGCTTGACCGGCCACAGGAAATGCCAGGCGTTGTGACGCTCCGGGAGCTGCCGCACGCCCAAATCGCCCAGCCCCACCGCCGACAGCCCCCAGGCCAAGGTGGCCAGGAGCACTGCCTGCGTCGCGACGTGCAGGAGCTGTCCGAGCGGGGTCAGCGACGGTGGGCGGAGCAGCAGCAGGCCCGTGACCAAAAAGACGGCCATGAGCGGCACGCGATACGGTGCATACGTACACAGCACCAAGGCGTACAGGGCGAGCGCCAGCGCCCCGAGAGGTGGCCCCGGCAGTCGGCCACGGCGTCTCGTGGCAGGGTGCACCAACGCCCAGACCCCGAACGGTCCGAGGGCGAGCGCCGCCAGCCCGGCAAGCAGCCCGAGTCCGCGCGCCAACGCCGCCGGGTGCACGAACGCCGCCAGGTGCCATCCCCAGCTCTCCGGTCCCCCCGCCCGAAAGCCCGTGAGCGGGTCGGCGGGCGTGTCGAAAACCCCCAGCCACACCGGCGCCAGACCGAGCACAGCGCCGCCCAGCACGAACCACCGGCACCTTCGCCAACGCACCAACCAAGGCAGGCTGACCACCAGCGAGAAAACGTGGGCAGCGGCGCCGAGGCCGGCCGCCAGCCCGGCACCGAAAGCGGCCGCACGTGAGTCACGTTGCGACAGCAGGCAGCTCGCGAGCGCCAGCGCGAGCGCCAGCGCATAGCTCTCGGCCACCGCCGAACCCCACCAGAGCGGGTGGGCGACCAGCGCCACCGCCGCCGCACCTCCGGCCCGCCGCTCCTCACCCGTGATTTCCCAAACCAGCCGGTGGACGAGGGCTACCGCCACGCCGCCAGCGACCGCCGAGAGCAGGTGCAGGGAGCGCACCGGATCGAGCCAGAACAGGAGCCGCAGCCATACCCAAGCCACCACCGTCCACCCGGCGTGGTCTCCAGGGTTGGCGCTCGGCACGTAGGAGCGGAGAGCGTACAGCGTGAGCTTCGAGCAGTCGCCCCACATCGGACCCGTGGCTGCGGACACCCCGTACAGGAGCAACCCCGCCCCGAGCCACGGCCACGACCTCCTCACCACTGGCACCCCCCGATTCTATCCGCACTATGATGGCGGCGTGGCAGCCCGGACCAGGCACGCGGTCGGAGACAACCGGCCACCAGCAGCCCGGCGTGCGCGACTGAGCGACCAGCCAGCCCAGCCTCACCGCCGCCGGGCGGTGGGCCACGAACCCTGCGCTCCGGGCCACCTCGGACACCTCCCCGCCCCCGATCTTCCATCCCCTGGCCTCCGGGAGAGCCGATGGCCAACCTGACCCCCGATTGGGCGTTCGACGCGCGCGACCGCCAGGCCATGGCGTGGGCGCTCGAGCAGGCAGCAGCGGCGGGGGCGGCCGGCGACGTACCGGTGGGCGCCGCGGTGCTCGGTCCCGACGGCACGCTGCTGGGACTGGCAGGCAACCGGCGGGAGCAGAGCCGCGACCCCACGGCCCATGCCGAGCTGCTGGCACTGCGTGCAGCGGCCACGGAGCTGGGAAGCTGGCGTTTGGACGGCTGCACTCTTTACGTGACGCTCGAGCCGTGCGCCATGTGCGCCGCTGCTTGCGTCCAGGCCCGTCTCGCCTGCGTGGTCTATGCCGCTCCCGACCCCAAGGCCGGGTTCGCTGGTTCCCTCGGCAACCTCCTCGACGACCCCCGGCTCAACCACCGCGTATCGTGGCGAGCCGGGCTCGAGCGGGAGCGGGCCTCAGCCCTCCTGTCCGCCTTCTTCCGCGGCCGACGTCAGGGCTGACCAGGCCGCCACCAGCGAGGCCGCATCCGGGTCGCCTTCGGGCGGCGACCACGGTGCGAAGTCCTTGTCCGTGAGGGGGCGGAACGGTCCGGGTTTGACCTCGAGCACGACCGTGTCGGGCTCGAGGGCAACTACGGTGTGATCAGCGCCGCCCGGGATCTCCACCGCCACCGTCCCGCCCGGTCCCAGCACCGCGACAGCTGCCACTGCGGCCGACGTGTCGAAGGTCAGCACTCCGAGCCGTCCTCTCACCACCACGAACAGCTCCCAGCGCTGGGGTTCGTGGCGGTGCGGGCGGACGTAGGTCCCGGGCTGGAAGCAGTTGAACATTCGCTGGATACCGTCTTCGGGCTGGCGGTGAAGGTTGAGGTTCGCTCGTCGGCGCGGCGCGGCGGCCGCGCGCGAGGCCAGGTCGGCCAGGTGCCGCCAGGTGTACGTGCGCATCTCAGTTCTCTGCCTTGGGAGCCGCTCGCCGGCTCCGGCGCCGTCGCGGCGGCTTCGACACCTCGGGTTCGGGCACCGGCAGCGCCGCGAAAAACTCCCGTACCGCGGCGGCCGGATCCGGCGCTTCCCCAAAACCACCTTCGAGCCAGTCCGGAGGCAGCAGGCTGACGTACGGCTCGCGCGCGAACCGCCGGCAAACCAACACGATCGCGCCGTGGTCCTCGGCCGAGCGGATGAGCCGGCCGGCCGCCTGCACGACCCGCGTCAGGCCGGGAACCAGATAGGCGTACTCGAACCCTCGATCGAAGCGGTCCTGGAAGTAGGCCTTGAGCAGCTCCCGCTCCGGGCCAACCTGAGGGAGCGCTGGGGAGACCACGACCACTTCGGAAAGCATCTCCCCCGGGTAGTCGACCCCTTCCGCAAATACCCCCCCGAGCACCGCGAGCAGCACCGTTGGCGCATGGTTGGCGCGCAAGCGGGCGAGGACATCACGGCGCAGCGCCTCGGAGTCGTCGCCGCGCTGGATCTCGACCTGATGCTCCGACAGGTGTAACCGGTTCGCTACCTCGTTGAGAAAAGCATACGACGGGAACAGCACCAACGCGTTGCGCCCGCGCGGCGCCAGCTCGCTGACCAGCTCGGCGATCCGGCCGTAGTAGCGGGCCCGCTGGCCGTACGTAGTGTCCACCTCGCTCACCGTGACCACGAGCCGGTGCTGGCGCGGAAACGGGGACGGCAGTGCCAGCGTGTCCGTGCGGTCCGGCTCGAACCCCAGCAGGTCACGGTAGAACTCGAACGGCTGCAGCGTCGCCGACATCGCCACGGTGCCTGCCGAGCTGGTGAGCAGCCGCCCGACGAAGCGTGAGGCGTCGAGGCAAAACACCCGCACCGCCTCCTCGGCCTGGGGTACTGCGGTGCGCTCGGCGAGCGGCACGAGCTCCCGCCCACCGTCGGCGAGCAGGTCGACGAGCCGCGAGAGGGTGAGCGAAACCTCCATCACCGGGTCCTGGGCGAGCCACACCTCGGCCTGGCGCTTGAAGGTGAAGTACGGGATGAGAAGCGCGTCGAGCGCCAGCCGAGTCTCGACGAGCCGCTCGCTGTCGAGATCGGTCTGGCGGGTGCCGATCGCCTGCCCGATCGCCCGCCCAACGCGGTCGGCCAGGTGCTGCTCGAGGTCAGCCAGGATTTCCTCGAGCTCCCTGCACACTCTCTGCCGGTACCCCTCGACGAGCCGGCGCGCCGCCTGGACGGTCGAGCGGCCCAGGCGCGGCGAGTAGTACTCGCGGGTGCGGTCCACCAAGTTGTGGGCCTCGTCGATGATCAGGTACGTATCCTCGAGCCCCCCATCGTCAGGGGTACCGAAGAGGGCGATCGTGGGGTCGAAGACGTAGTTGTAATCACAGACCACCGCCGAGGCCTGCCCGATGAGCGAGAGCGAGGTCTCGAACGGGCACACCTCGGCAGCGCGGGCGAGATCGAAGATGCGGTCGGGGTCGAGGTGCGGCCCGTGGCTCACGAGCGCCTCGATGACCCCGTGCTCGGCCATCCGCAGCCACATGTCGGCCAGATACGGGCAGAACTCCTCGTGGCAGATCACCTCGCGGTGGGCGCACATGCGTGCCTTGGCTCGCAGCTGCAGCGAGTGCCAGCTCCCGTCCTGCATCGCCCGCAACGTGTCCACGACCAGGTGCTGCTGCAACGTCTTGGCGGTCGCGAACACCAGCCGCCGCCCGCTGGCGAGCGCCAGCCGTATGGCGGGAAACAGCGCCGCCGCGGTCTTCCCCACGCCGGTGGGGGCGGCCAGCAGCAGGTGCCGGCCGGAGCTCAAGCTCTCCTCGATCGCTTCCATCGCTTCGGCTTGTACCGGGCGGACCTCGGGGAACGGGAAAGCGAGCTCGTCGGCGGCCGCGCGCCAGCGGGTGAGGGTTTTCTGTCGTTCCCGCTCGGCCGCGACGAGGGCGTGCACGCGGGTACGCAAAAACGCGACGACCTGGCCCGGCGACCACGCTACCTCCTCGCGCCTGGGCTCGGCCCCACCGAGATCGACGAGCAGTAACCGTGCCTGCGCGTCGCCGCCGGGAAAAAGACAGAAGGCGTAGATCCGAACCTGCCAGCGAAAGCGCTCGATCCGCTCTTGGGCGAACAGGTGGTGGAGGTCGGATCGGAAGTGAAGGGTCTTGATCTCCTCCACCACCGGCCGCCCGAGGTCCGGCCGGTACAGCCCGTCGACCCGACCGACGACCCGAAGCTGCCACCCGTCGATCTCCAGCGTGGCGTCCACCGGCACCTCGGGGAGGTACGCTGCGTCCTGGCTCCTGAGCTGCCCCTGGACAACCCGGTGCAGCTCGGCGCCGATGCCGAGCCGGCTCGGCCCCTCGCGCCAGCCCCGAGAGGGTGCCGTCTCTGGCAGCAGGTCGTGCACACCGCAGCGCACCGTGCGCGCCTCGAGGTCGATTCGCACCGCCATCAGCGGATTCTACCCCCGGCCATCGCAGCGCCCGCACGACCGGGTGCTGGTGGCTGGTTTCCCGCCCTCACCCCCGCCCGCGACAACCTCGCACCGTGCCTGCCCTCTCGATCCCAGCTAGGCTTCCGCCGCAACCTCCGGTCGGTCTTGAACCAGAGCCTGGGCCAGCGAGTGGTGGGGCGTGGTCATGGTGGCGAGCGTGGGCGTGGACGCCGAGGTCGACCCTTCAACCCATCGCCGCCGGGCAGCCCACCGGCCCGGCGATCAGCTACCTGAAATCAAGCGGCGGGGCTGAGCTGTTGAGTTGCGTGGCGTTCGGTCGCCAGGCAGAATGGCGCGTCGGACCAACGCGCTCTTCCGGGAGGATGGGATGAAGGTTCACGAGTACCAGGCCAAGCAGATCCTGGCCCGCTACGGGGTCGCGGTGCCGCGCGGCGAGGTCATCGACAACGCGGCCGCCGCGGCCGCCATCGCCGAACGACTGGGCGGCCGCGTCGTCATCAAGGCACAGGTCCATGCCGGGGGCCGCGGCAAAGCCGGCGGCGTGAAGCTCGCGAGCTCCCCAACCGAGGCCGTCGCGGTTGCCTCCCGGATTCTCGGCATGCGGCTCGTCTCCAAGCAGACCGGCTCGGAAGGCCGCCTGGTGCAGAAGGTGCTCGTCGAGGAGGCGGTGGCGATCGCCCGCGAGCTCTATCTCGGCGTCGTGCTGGACCGGGCGGCGGGGCTGCCGGTGATGATGGCGTCGCGTTTCGGTGGAATGGAGATCGAGGAGGTGGCGGCCGAGCATCCGGAGGCGATCCTCAAGGAGTGGTTCGACCCTTCCCAGGGGCTGCGACCGTACCAGGCACGCAAGCTGGCGTTCGGGCTCGGGCTTGCCGGAGAGACGCTCAAGCAGTTCCTGCGCCTCGTCGAGGCGCTGGCACGCGCCTACGCCGACACCGACGCCTCCCTCGCCGAGATCAACCCGCTGCTCGTCACCGGCGAGGGCGCCGTGCTGGCCCTCGACGCCAAGATGACGTTCGACGACAACGCGCTGTTCCGCCACTCGGACATCGTGGCGATGCGCGATCTCGCGGAGGAAGACCCGTACGAGGTCGAAGCTTCCAGGCACGACCTCAACTACATCAAGCTCGACGGCTCGATCGGCTGCATGGTCAACGGCGCCGGCCTCGCCATGGCGACGATGGACATCATCAAGCACCACGGTGGGGCGCCAGCCAACTTCCTGGACGTCGGCGGCGGTGCCTCCCAGCCGCGAGTCGAAAGCGCGTTCCGCATCCTGCTCTCCGATCCTGCAGTCAAGGCCGTCATGATCAACATCTTCGGGGGCATCGTGCGATGCGACATGATCGCTGCAGGGGTCGTGACAGCGGCCCGCAAGCTGCAGGTGAAGGTACCGATCGTCGTGCGCTTGCAGGGTACCAACGTCGAGGAAGGCAAGCGCATCCTGGCTGAGTCCGGGCTGACGCTGCTGCCGGCCGATACCATGGCCGAGGCGGCGCAGAAGGCCGTGGCAGCCGCGCAGGCGGCGTAGGAGAGGGTACGATGGCGATCTGGGTCAATGAGTCGACACGCGTGGTCGTGCAGGGCCTCACCGGCAAGGAGGGGCAGTTCCACGCCTCCAAGTGCCGCGAGTACGGAACCAAGGTCGTGGCTGGGGTCACTCCCGGCAAGGGCGGCCTCGAGGTGGACGGCGTCCCGGTGTTCAACACCGTCGCCGAGGCGCGCGCCGCGACGGCCTGCAATGCCTCGCTCATCTTCGTGCCGCCACCGAGTGCTGCCGATGCGATCATGGAGGCGGTGGACGCCGGGGTGGAGCTTGTCGTCTGCATCACCGAGGGGATCCCAGCGCGCGACATGATCGCTGTCAAGCGGAGCCTGGCCGGCAGCCGTTCCCGCCTCATCGGGCCCAACTGCCCCGGCATCATCTCGCCGGGCAAGGCCAAGCTCGGGATCATGCCGGCGCATATCCACCGCGAGGGTGGGATCGGCGTCGTCTCCCGCTCGGGGACCCTCACGTACGAAGCGGTAGACCAGCTCACCAAGCAAGATCTCGGGCAGTCCACCTGTGTCGGGATCGGCGGTGACCCGGTCAACGGCACCAGCTTCGTCGACGTATTGGCCGCTTTTCGCGACGACCCTGGCACCAAGGGCGTGGTGATGATCGGCGAGATCGGCGGCGCGGCCGAGGAGGATGCCGCAGCACTGGTCGCGGCCGGGTACGGCAAGCCGGTCGTGGCGTTCATCGCCGGGCAGACCGCCCCGCCGGGGCGCCGCATGGGGCACGCCGGGGCGATCATCGCCGGGGGCAAGGACACGGCGGCGGAGAAGATGGCGGTGCTCGAGGCGGCCGGGATCCACGTCGTCGCGACACCGGCCGAAATCGGCGCTACCATGGCGCGGGTGCTCGGGCGCGTCTGACCCCCCACCTTGACGAGGAGACTGCATGTTGCAAAGGACATTGACCATTCTCAAGCCGGATACCGTCAGCGCGCGGCGCTGCGGAGCCGTCATCGACCGCCTCGAACGCGAGGGGTTCGCCATTTTGGGCGTGCGTACACTGCACCTCACGCAGACCCAAGCCGAAGCGTTCTACGCCGTGCACCGCCAGCGGCCATTCTTCGCTAGCCTGGTGAAGTTCATGACCGAGGGACCTATCTGGGTCCTCGCTCTGGAGCGTGAGAACGCTGTCGTCCACCTGCGCACGGTGATGGGCGCCACCAACCCGGCCAACGCCGATCCGGGAACGATCCGGGCCGACTTTGCGACCTCGATCGAGCGCAACGCCATCCACGGCTCGGACTCGCCGGAGAACGCCGCCCTCGAGCTCGCGTTTTTTTTCCCCAGCTACGAGCTGGTGTGAGCGTGGGGCCGAGATGCGCCCCGATCCCTCCACCCTGCCTATCGTGATCCTCGGCTCGGCGCGGCAGCAGGAGAGCCCATGATCGCACGCATGCTCATCAACGCCCAGCGGCCCGAGGAGCTGCGCGTCGCCGTCGTCGTCGACCGGCGGCTCGAGCTGTTCCAGACCGCGCTGGCCGAGGGTGGCCTGTTCCGCGGCAACATCTACCGCGGCACCGTAGTCAAGCTGCAACCCGCCCTCAACGCCGCTTTCGTCGACCTCGGGCTCGAAAAGCACGGCTTCCTCGCCTTTCACGACATCGTGCCCCAGGCGTTCCACCGCAAGCCGAGCGGCGGGCGGCCACACCGCCTCGATGAGGTGCTCGAACGCGGCCGGCCGATCCTCGTCCAGGTCACCAAGGACCCTGGCGGCCAGAAAGGCTCGGCGCTCACGACCAACGTCAGCATCGCCGGCCGCTACTTGGTGCTGACCCCATTCGACACCACCCGGGGCGTCTCGCGCAAGGTCGAGGACGAGGATATCCGAAAGCAGCTCAAAGATATCGTGAGCGGCCTCGAGCTCCCGACCGGGGCCGGCGTCATCGTGCGGACCAACGCACTCGGTCAGACGAAGACAGCCCTGGCGAAGGACCTGGCCGCCCTGCTGCGCCTATGGAAAAGGGTCGAGACCGGCGGCCAGCAAGGCCGCGGACCGCGTCTGCTGTACTCGGACCAGGACCTCATCGTCCAGGCCCTGCGCGACTTCCTGGACTCCTCGGTGAGCGAGGTGCTGGTCGACGACGACGACGCCTTCACCAAAGCCGAGGAATACATGAAGGCGTTCATGCCACGCTCGAAGACGAAGCTCGTGCGGTACACCGAACGAATGCCGCTGTTTGCCCGCTTCGATCTCGAGCCACAGATCGAGAGCATCCTCCAGCGCTCGGTGGCGCTGCCCGGAGGTGGCTCCATCGTCATCGACACCACCGAGGCGCTGACCGCGATCGACGTCAACTCCGGAAAAGCGCGCAGCCAGAGCCAGGACGAGGCGATCTTCCAGGTCAACCGGGAGGCGGCCCGCGAGGTGGCTCGCCAGCTCCGACTACGGGATATCGGTGGCCTCGTCGTCGTGGACTTCATCGACATGCGCCCGTCACGGCATCAACGCGAGGTTGAGCGAACCTTGCGGGAAGCACTCAAACCCGACCACGCCCGCTGCTGGGTGGGCAGGATCAGCCCCAACGGCCTGCTCGAGATCAACCGGCAGCGGATCAAGCAGAGCCTGGGGGTACGCACCAGGCGACCCTGCCCGACCTGTGGAGGGGTTGGTTCGATCGCCAGCGCCGAAGCGGTGGCGCTCGGACTGCTGCGCCGCATCGAGGCGGAGGCGGCGGGTGGACGGCTGCGGGCGGTGCGGATCGAGCTTCACCCTGAGCTCGCCGACGCCTTGCAGAACAACCGCCGCCGGGAGCTCGCCGCCCTCGAGCAGGAGTTCGACCTCCGGATCGAGATCATCGCCGCCGCCGGCTTCCACCGCTCCGAGCAACGGGTCGAGCTCAGCCACCGCGAGCTGCCTATGGTCCGGGTGGCCGCGGCAGCAGAGCCCGTGGTCTCGGCCGCCGACCTCGCCCAGGAACCGGACGGCCAGCCCGGTGAAGAAAAAAGAGGTAGGCGCAAGAAAGCGGCGAAGCCGGAACCGAAGACCGAGCCCCCACCGGAGCCGGTGGACGAGCCAGCCGAGCCCTCAGGGGAGAAACGGCACCGGCGCCGCCGCGGTGGCCGTCGGCGCAAGGCCCGCGAGGAGCCGAGCGCCGGGCACGCCGAGCCCGACAGCGAACCCGCTCCGCCCCTGGTCGAAACGCCGCCGAAGCAGAGCAAATCGAAGCGGCACACGGGCAAGCACAGCGGCGAGGAGTCGACAGAAGGGGCCGAGCAGCCAGCCGCAGCCGCGCCAGCCACAGCCGCGCCAGCCGCGGACGGTGCCGAGCCGGCGAACGAGAAACGGCGGCGCCGCAAGCGTGGCGGGCGGAAGCACCGGAGCCAGGAGCCGTCCCAGGGCGACGCCAGCGCAGGATCGCCGCCAGCCGCAGCGACGCCCGACGTGACGCCAGCGAGCGGAGCTGACACCCCCGGTCCGGCCGAGAGCTCGTCACGGAGCTCCCGACGGCACCGACGGCACCGCCGCCGGCCCTTGCCGAGCGAAGAACCGGCGGCATGAGTGTAGACCCTGCGATCGAGCTCGACTTGCGGTCCGAGCAACGACGGCTGCCAGAGCCGAGGTCGCGGGTCGGCGGCGGGTTGCGGTATCTTTGCGGAACGATGGTGGACGTGGCGTCCCGGGATGGGAAGATTGGCTCGGTCGCCCGACCGGCGGAGGGCTGCGATGGCGGTTAGCGGCAACCTCCGCAGCATGCCCTTTGCCGACCTCATGCAGTGGATCGCCATGAGCCAGAAGGGCGGCACCCTCGTCATCAAGGGTCGTCGCTTCACCAAGAAGATCCTGTTCCGGCAGGGGCTCGTCGAGGCGGTCACCTCCAACAACCCGCGCGAACACCTCGGCTACTACCTCGTCGGGTGGGGCTACCTCAGCGAGGAGGAGCTCACCCGCATGCTCTCGTTGCAGCAGACCCAGAAGGTGGCGCTGGGGGAGCTGCTGGTGCAGTCCGGGCGCATGACCCGCGACGAGGTGGACCGCATCATTCGCATCAAGACCGAGGTCACGGTCTACGACCTCATGCTGTGGGAGGAAGGGGAGTTCTTCCTGCTCGATGAAGACGCGCCGCGGCGGGAGTTCCAAGGGCTGGGCCTGGCGGTCGATCACTTCCTGTTCGAGGGGGCGCGCCAGGCCGACGAGACCCGGCGCATTCGTGAGCTCATCGCCGACCCTTCGCACATCCCGTCGGTCGTTCAGGCGGTGGACGAGGCCAGCCTCTCGCCACAGCAGCTCGCGTTGCTGTGGGAGCTCAACGGCGAGCAGAGCATCGAGGCCATCGCCCTGCGCTGCCGGGTGCCCGTGTTCGAGGTGCTCTCCTTCGTCTACCACGGCATGCGAGCCGGAGTGTTCGCCCTCAAGCCTCCAACCGACAAGATCACCCGCATCCCGGGTACCACCGGCGCCTCGTGGAAGGAGCTCATCCGCGAAGCCGAGAACAGCTTCACGCTCGGGGACCTCTACGAGGCGTATCGACAGCTCTGCACCGTGCGTGACCGCTTCGCCACCGTCCCCGACGCGGTTGCTCAAGCGAACGCCTTGGAGCGCAAACTCGAGGTCGAGATCGCCAAGACCTCGCTCGGCAGCGAGGTCATCGTCGAGCTTGCGCTGTCGCTGCAGGAGATCGGCTACCTCAACTGCGCGCCGGAAGAGGGGTTCGTGCTCTCGCGTATCAACGGCTTGTACACGCTGCCCCAGATCCTGCCCCAGCTTCCCGGCCCCAAGCTCAAGAACCAGCTCATCATCCACAACCTGATGCAGCGTGGCATCCTCAAGATCCAGGAGTCGCGCGCGCTCGGCAAGCGCGAGACCACCGGACCCTTCCGCCGACACTGACCCTCACCCGCCCGGTCGAGAGTCGAGAGCCGAGCGTGCGGAGCCGGTTGGCACGTCGCGCGAGTCTCTCCTCTCGACTCCCCACCTCCAGCTCCGGTCGGAGAGGGCTGGTATCCTGCTCGAGCGGTGCCTGACCGCGGGGAGAGCCACGATGACCATCGCCCTCGACCACACCGACCGCCGCGAGCTGCTTGCGCGTTTCCTACGCTACGTGCAGGTGGACACTCAGTCCGACGACAGCTCGACTGCGAGCCCTTCGACCGAGAAGCAGAAGGATCTCAGCCGTCTCCTGGCCGAAGAGCTCGCCGAGCTCGGCTGTGCCGACGCCCGAATGGACGAGTGGGGTTACGTGTGGGCGACGCTTGCGGCGAACCTCCCGGCGCACCATCCGGCGGCCGGCAAGGTGCCGGCGATCGGTCTCATCGCCCACGTCGACACCTACTACGCCACCCCCGGCGGCGGCGTCAGGCCACAGGTGATCGAGACCTACGAGGGTGGAGACATCCGGCTTCCGGGCGATCCGCGTCAGGTCATCACCGCTGCCGACAACCCGAACCTCGGCGCCTGCGTGGGCCACACACTCGTCACCTCCGATGGCACGACGCTCTTGGGCGCTGACGACAAAGCCGGGGTGGCCGAGATCGTGAGCGTCGTGGCCTGGCTCCGGAAACACCCCGAGTTCCTCCACGGCCCGGTGCACATCGCCTTCACCACCGACGAGGAGGTGGGGCGCGGCACCGAGCACTTCGATGTCGCTGCGTTCGGCGCCCGTTACGCGTACACCCTGGACGGCTCGGACCTCGGGGAGATCGAGGACGAGACGTTCTCCGCCGACACGGCGATCGTCACGCTCGAGGGCTACGATGTTCACCCCGGCTATGCCAAAGGCAAGATGATCAATGCGGTGCGTGCGGCCGCCGCGATCGTCGAGCGGCTGGGGCACGAGTTCCTGCCCGAGACCACCGAGGGCAGGCAGCCGTACCTGCACCCCTTCGACCTCAAGGGGGACGTTTCCCGGGCGACGCTGCGCCTGCTGGTGCGCGCCTTCACCGACGACGAGCTGCACGCGCGCGAGGAGGTGCTGCGCGGTGTCGTGGCGGAGGTGGAGGAGCTCTTCCGGGGCCTGCGCGCCGGAATCGAGATCAAGGAGTCCTACCGCAACATGGCGTACAAGATCGCCGAGGACCCCCAGGTGCTCGAGGTCGCGCTCGAGGCGGTGCGGCGCATGGGGATCGAGCCGGTTCGAAAAGCGATCCGGGGTGGCACCGACGGGGCGAGGCTGTCGTTCATGGGGCTTTTGACCCCCAACGTCTGGGCCGGGGGCCAGGCGTTCCACTCGGTCCAGGAGTGGGTGTCACTCGAGTGGATGGCCAAAGCCAGCGAGTGCTGCCTGCATATCCTCGACCTCTGGGTGGAGAAGGCGGGAAAGCCGTGATCGACGGTCGGTGATCCGCGGGACGAGCGCGTACCGGCACCCCACGCCCGCTCCTCGTGACCGATCACCGCTGAGCGCAGATCAGAAGTCGCCGGAGAAAAAGAACAGCACGGCCGCCAGACGGCGGCGGGCAGCGAAGTCGGTGCACGCCGGCTCGCTCTGTCCCCAGATGCTGCCTCCCCTCCGGATCATGCCCCCCGACTCGATCTCGCCGATGATGCTGCCACCACGGCGCAGCGTGCCGTTGCGCTCGACCTTGCCGATGATCGAGCCGGATTCGCGAATCGTCCCGTCCGCTTCGACCTCGCCGATGATCGAGCCGCCCTTGCGCACCGTCCCGTCGGTCTCCACCTCACCGACCAGGCTACCGTCGATGCGGATCCTCCCATCCGACTCGATCCGCGCCCACAACGACCCGTCCCTGCGAACCCACGTCTCCGAGGCCATCGCCACCTCCGCCACCGCGAGCGCCAGCAGGACACCGATCCACACCCGCATGAAAAGCTCCCGTTCAAGCATAGCGCTCCGGCCCACCCAGCGCCCGCACCGCCTGCGGCCGGCTGCGGCCGAACAGGTTGCGGACCGGCTCCACGACCTCGGCGGGCAGGTTCAGAAACGCGAGCGTCGGCTCACCCTCGAGCTCGGCGTCGAGGAACGCGGCCCGTACGCGTTTGACCTCGGCCCGCGCCAGGTCACGCGGCCCGAACGCCAGCGCCAGGTAGATACGGGCGAACTCCCTGGCTTCCGCAGCCGGCAACGTCACCGCCACCGTCTCCCGAGGAGGCGAGGCCGGTGAGAAGCGCTCGCGCGATAGGCTCCGGCGCTGGCGCAGCAGCGGCCAGATCCGCCGGTAAAACCGCACGCCCGCCTTGGTGACCCGGGTCCGGAACGCCGGCACGAAGAACCATTCCGCATCCTGCGGCCGGTCGCCGATCTGGTCGAATGAGCCGTCGATCCCGTCGGTGAGATGGGCGAGGTCGGTCACCAGCTCGCCGGTCGCGGCGCGCAACCGCAGCGGGAAGTACCAAAACGGGGCGAGCCAGCAGCCGGGCTGAGGCTCCTCTCGCAGGTAGCTTGCCACCTGCCAGCGGTTGTGTGAGATCTCGAGCAGCCGGAAACAGTTCCGGCAGAGATGAGCGACCGAGTCGACGGCGAACGGCAGGTCGTGGCCGCACTCCGGGCAGCGGCTCGGCGTGAGGTGGAGCGGCTCCTCCTCGCCGGACGCCAGAGGCTCGGTGTCAGCGACCAAAAAGCCCGTATCGCTGGCGACGTCGGCGCCACCCCCGTCCACGAGCAGGTGGTGTGTGTCGCCGTCGAGACGTGCCGCGACGAGATGCCAGGGCCGGTAGACGAGCGCCAGCGTCTCCACCACGAAGCTCCCGCGCACGGCGATCGGCGTTATCCCGAGCTCGGAGGTCCGCCGGCCCGGTTCCACAGCGGTGCGCTCGAGCACCTCCCGGCCGAGCGTGACCGGGAGCGCGGCCAGATCGGCCTCCGGGCTGCCTGCTAGCGGACGCAGCGTGCGCAGGTACGAGAGCCTCCCCATCTCCGGTACCGGCGTCGGGTTCGCCGCCGCCGAGGTCTCCAACGTCACGATCGCGAGCTCCAGCCGCTTGATACCGCCTGCGTCGCGGCCGAACGCGACCTGGTAGAGCGTCCCGAGGCGGTGCCAGTACGGGGCGAGGAAGCGCTGCCACTCGGCGATCTCGAGCCGCGGTGCGATACGTGCGGCGTAGGCGTCGGCCTCCGCCTCAACCTGGCGCTCCATCGCCGCCACCACAGCCGGTGTCGCGAGGTCGACGAGCAGTGCCGTCTCCTGACCCTGTGCGTCCACCCGGTACTGCTCGCGCAGCAACCTCGCCCGGCGCTCGTAAAGCTTTTGAAAATACAATCTACGAAAATACTTGAGTACGGCCGCGTGGACCGCGGCGCGGGTCGTCACGGCGTCCGGGACGACGGCTCGGATGATCTCCCCCTGCCCCAGCACGAGGTGCTCCGAGGCGCAGAACCCGCAGCGCGTCATGCGGTGGTGGACCGGCACTCCCAGCTCGGCCCCGCACGTCGGGCAGCGCAGGGCGAGGCGGAACGCCAAGGCCTCGTCCGGCTCGCCGTGGGACGCTACCGCTGCGGCTGGCGGGCCGAGGCGAGCAGCGGGCGGCGGCGGAGAGGACGGCGGGCTTTCGACCACGCTGTCACGAGGCGTTGTCGTCCCGCCGAACGTCGTCGCCGCGAGGACGAGCCCCCAGGCGGCACCGCCCAGCCAGGTGGCGACTAGGACCTCGGGGTCGTGCCCCACCAGCGCCGCCACCCAACCGATCAGCGCCAGGCCCCACCCCGCGACCTGCTCGAGGAACGAGCGCTCCCGCCACCGCTGCAGCCCCGCCGGAGCGAACGCCCCGACGGCTGCCTGCAGCGGCAAGGAGGGCCGGCCCAGACGGCCACGCGCGAGCCAGGCACCCGCCGACCAGCCGGCGGTGGGCAGGAGCACGGCGACGATCCAGGCGATCATCGCCCCGGAACGATGTCCGACAGGCGCAGCTCGCCGCTGTCGGCTGCCTTGAGGATCGCCATCACGGCCTGGGTATCCCCGATTTCGGTGCAGGCATCGGCGAGGGCGCCCTCGAGCAGCAACCGCACTGCCGTTTCGGCCTCGGCCGAGCCCGGCGAAGCCACGACCACCCGCCGGGCGAGGGCGAACTCCCCGCCTCGAGGCGCCGGTCCGGCGCTCAGACGGGCCACGACCTCCCGCCAGGAACGCAGCAAGGACGGCGTGATCACGCCCGAGTGTATCATCCGGCCCGGTGTACGCCCGCGTTGCCCTGCCGACGGCGATCCCCGAGGCCCTGACCTACGCGCTGCCTGGCGAGCTCGCCTCCCTCACCGTTCCCGGTTCCCGGGTGCGGGTGCCGTTGCGGGGCACCCCACGGGTCGGCGTGGTGCTCGCCCTCACCGACGAGCCCGGCTGTCCGCCCGAGCGCGTGCAGCCGGTGGCGGAGCTGCTCGATCTGCAACCGCTCGTGCCCCCACATGTGCTGACGCTGGTGCGCTTCGTCAGCGACTACTACTGCGCTCCCCCCGGCCTCGTGGTGCGAGCGGCGGTGCCTGCGGGCGCGCTCACCCTTCCACCTCCGCTCGTACACCTCGCCGAGGCGGCGCGCGACGCCCTCGCCACCGCCAACGAGGCCGAACGTCGCTTGCTGGAGAGGCTGTTCGAGGCGCGCCGGATCTCCCTTCCCCGTTTGCTCGCCGAAGGCTGGGGACGGACCGAGCTGCAGGCGGTCCTGACCCGTTTGGCAGCTCGTCAGGCGGTGCGGGTGGTCGAGCGCGGCGCGCCGCGCGGCACCGGCACCGTCACCGCCGTAGCGCTGGTCGAGATGGAGCCGGCTGAGCGACACCGACGGCTCGGGCGCGCACCGGCCCAGGCGCGGGTGCTCGAGTGGCTCGTCGAGCACCGCCAGGCCGTCCTCGAGGGCGAGCTGGTCGCCGCTTGCGCCTGCACCGCCGGCGTCGTCGCCGAGCTGGTTCGCAAGGGGTTGGTGCGCCGCTTCCAGCAAGCACGGGCGGTGCGCGTCCGGCGCTGGGAGCTCGCCCCACCACCGCCGCCTGGCGAGCTCAGCGCGGCCCAGAACAGCGCCCTCGGCGCGATCGTCACCGCGCTCGAAGGGGGTGGTTTCCGGCCGTTCCTGCTGCTCGGGGTCACCGGCTCGGGGAAGACCGAGGTGTACCTGCGGGCCGCTCAGGCGGCGGTGGCGGCTGGACGCCAGGCGCTGGTACTGGTGCCCGAGATCGGCCTCACGCCGGCGTTGGCGGGGCAGCTCGCAGCCCGTTTCGGCGGGCGCGTGGCGGTGCTCCACTCGTCAATGGCCGAAGGCGAGCGCTTCGCCGCCTGGGAGCAGGCGCGAACCGGTGCGGTCGAGGTCGTCGCCGGGCCGCGCTCGGCGCTGTGGGCACCGCTCGGCAGGCTCGGTCTCATCGTCGTCGACGAGGAGCAGGACAGCTCGTACAAGCAAGACGAGGAGCCCCGCTACAACGCGCGTGACCTTGCCCTGGTGCTGGGCCAAAAGCTCGCCATCCCGGTGGTGCTGGCCTCTGCCACACCGTCGCTCGAGGCGCTCTCCCTGGTGGCGCAAGGCAAGCTGGAGCTGCTCCGCCTGCCAGAGCGGGTCGCCGGCGGCCGGCTGCCGACTGTAGAGGTGGTCGACCTGCGCAGCGAGCCGCCGGAGCCCGGCGAGCACGGATATCGGCTCCTTTCGCGCCGGGCCGTGGAGCTGCTCGGTGGGGCGCTCGAGCGGGGCGAGCAGGCAATCGTGCTCGTCAACCGTCGAGGCTGGGCGCCGGTACTGCTGTGCCGCCAGTGTGGGCGGCAGGCGCCCTGCGCGAACTGCTCGATCCCCCTCACCGTGCACCGGCGGCGGCAGCGCCTGTGCTGTCACTACTGCGGCCACGAGGAGCCGATCCCCACCGCTTGCCCGGCCTGCGGCGGCGAGGTCCTGGATCACGTCGGGGCGGGCACCGAGAAGGTCGCGGAGCGACTGGCCGGGCTATTCCCGTCCGCGCGGGTCGACATCCTCGACCGCGACACCGCGCGCTCGCCAGGCCAGCTCCTCGCCACCCTCGAGCGTTTCGCGGCGGGGGGCAGCAGCATCCTGGTAGGAACACAGATGGTTTCGAAAGGGCACCACTTCCCGACGGTCACCCTCACGGTCGTTGTCAACGCCGACAACCTCCTCGGCTTCCCTGACTTCCGTGGCGCCGAACGGACCTTTCAGCTGCTTGCCCAGGTGGCCGGCCGGGCCGGCCGGGGCGACCGGGACGGGCTCGTCGTGATCCAGACCTACCACCCCGATCACCACGCCATCCGAGCCACCCTGACCCACGACGTCGAGGTCTTCGCGGCCGAGGAGATGCGCTACCGGCACGTGTTCCGCTATCCGCCGGCGGCACGCATGGCGCTCGTGCGCTGCGAGGCGCTGCGCGAGAGTGCCGCCCGCGAGGCGGCCGAGGACGCCGCCGCCGCGCTCGCCTCCCCCCCAGCCGGGTTGCGGGTGATCGGGCCTGCACCGGCTCCGCTGTACCGGCTGCGCGAGCGCTGGCGTTGGCAGCTCCTGCTGCTCGCACCGACACGGTCACCCCTCCGCCAGGCACTCGCCCGGGTCACGGCGCTGCCGCTGCCGCGCGGCGTACACCGGGTCATCGATGTAGATCCTCAGAGCACCGTGTAGACGCGTCGGTAGGGCACGCATGCCGGTGGCGAGGATCGCCGTGCCACACCGCCGTGGGGTGGCGGGCTAGCCGAGGCCGAGGGTGGCGAGAATCCTCGAGGCGAGACCGACGAGGTCGGAGCGCGGCCACACCGGCACCCGGACGGCGGGTGCGTCGTCCGAGACCACGGCGATGATCTCCGGGTGCTCGTTGGCGAGCAGTGACTTCCCGATCTCCTGCCGCCAGACCTCGATCTTGGGCCCGCCCCGCTCGATGAACCCTTCGACGAGCACGAGGTCGCATGCCTCGAAGATCGGAGCGAGCGAGATGATCGGATCCTGCTCCGGAGAGCGTGGCAAGTAGACCGCCAACTGGCCAGCCGAGATCACCCCTGCCGGCAGCGCACCAGCCTGGCGGTGGCGATACGAGTCCTTACCGGGGCGATCGAACTCATGGTCGTGGGTGCTGTGTTTGATCGTACCCACGCGATACCCCCGGCTCGCGAGCTCGCCAACGAGCTCGCAGATCAGCGTCGTCTTGCCGTTGTTCTGACGTCCGACCACATGCAGGATCCTCATGCGTTCCCCCACGAGCAGCAGCTCACCCCGCTGAAACCGGGGTTTCGGCTCGCCCACCCACACACCACCCGCCGGCCCAAGCTCCCCGGATCACGGTTGCTCCCACAGCGTGCGAAAGGTTACCGGGCTCCCCGGCTCGAGTGTGCCCTGGCCGGGAGGTATCTCGAGCAACGCGTCGGCGAGAGTGGGCGTGAAGATGTCGCCCCCACCCCGGCCACCGCATGGCTCGAGCTCAACCCCTCGGGCGGTCTCCCCGGTGATCTGCGCGAGCACGAGCGACCACACGTCGCTCCCGCGTGCAACGGAGCTGCGGAGGTACCCGGTCCGGGAGCGGTCCGGCACAGCAGCCCCCGCCATCGCCCGCGCCGCTGGCAGCACGTACCGCCAGAAAGCCACAAGCGCCGCGAGCGGCGTCCCCGGCAAGCCCAGCACCAGCCGCCGGCCGAGCACCGCCGCCAACATCGGCCGGCCCGGGCGCTGCCTGACGCCGCGAAAGAGGATCTCGCCACCAGCGCTCGCCAGCGCTTCCGGTACCAGGTCGTACGCCCCCGCGGAGATACCGCCGGTGGTCGCGACGATGTCGCACTCACGTGTGGCCGCAAGCGCCCGCCCCAGCTCCTCGAGGTCGTCGGGAGCGTGCACCCAGGCGACCTCGACGAGCCCAGCCAGCGCCGCCAGGCACGCGAGCATCGGCGCGTTGGAACCCTGGATCGTCGCCGTGGTCGACCTCTGGCCGACGGGAACGATCTCGTCGCCGGTGGCGATGATGCCGATGCGCGGCCGGGGAACGACACGCACCTTTGACCGCCCGAAGGTGGCGAGGCACGCGGTCACCAGCGGCGTGACCCTGTCGCCCGGTACGGCGACGATCCGACCGCGCTCGCACTCGGAGCCGGCCGCCACCAGGTTGGCCCCGACAACGAGGCTTGCCGGGACCGCAATGCAGTCCTCGCCGACCGTCACGTCCTCGCTCCGCACCACCGCGGCCGCACCCGCGGGGCACGGTGCACCGGTCATGATCGACACGCAGGTGCCGTCCTCCAGCTCTCCCGACCACCGGCCTCCGGCCCGCACCTCACCGGCGATCCGCAACCGCCGCCCGATGCCATCCGCTCGCACGGCGAACCCGTCGACGAGCACCCGATCGAACGGCGGCAGATCGCGGTCGGCGACCACCGGTTCGGCCAGCACCAGACCTGCGGCATCGGCCAGTGCCAGCTCCACGGGCTCGAGCCGTCGCGCATGCGCGAGCACCGACTCGAGCGCCTCGGGGAGATCGACGACGTGCCGCGCGTGCGTACGCGCCCGCACAGGCACCGAAGCGGCCTCGTCCGACGCGACGGCCGACGCACCGAGCAGCGCCTGGACCCGTCGCAGGTCCTGCGCCGTGTTGATCTGTGCCGGCTCCGGCCAGTCGCAGGGCAGAGGCACGGCCTCGGTCTGCACCCGGGAGTACAGCCACCACACCGTGAGCTCACTGGCGGCCTCGGCGGCGGCCACGACCTCGCGCATCGACGCGTGGTAAAGCCCCGGCCACGGCTCCCAGCGCTCACCGCGAAACACCACAGCCTGCGAGCCGGGGCGGCGGGCGGCGAGCAAGCCGGCGATCCAGTCCGATCGCAGCAGCCACAGATCGCACGGCAGCACGAGCGTCCACCCCTCCCGCGCATCGCCGAGCGCCGTGAGCAACCCGCCGAGGGGGCCGCGCCCCGGTACCTCGTCGGCGATCGTCCGCAAGCCCAACGCCTCGTAGGCGCCGGCGTGCTCGGCGACCACCGTGATCCGAGACGCGAACGGTGCTGCCAGTGTGCCAACGCGGGAGAGCAGCGGCACACCGGCGAGCCGCGCCATCGCCTTGTCGTGCCCGAACCGCGAGCTGCGGCCACCGGCAAGGATGTAGACCGGAACCTTCTCCATACCGATGTGCAGCATAGCGTGTCCCGCCCCCTCCGATCACCGCCTCGCCTGGCAATGAAATTGCTAAACTGACCGCTGATGGCATCCCGCCCGGCGGCTTTACCGTTCGCACGCAAGTATCTGATCGTGGCGACGATCTTCGTCATCGCGCTGGCCGCATCGTTCTGGCTTTTCGCTACCTTGCTCGCCGAGCAGCTCTCGCGCTCCTACCTCGAGGACGTGCTGCTGTCGGGGCGCGCCCACGCCGAGGAGATCGCCAAGACCGCAGAGGGGGGAGAGTCCGTCTATCAGGTTGTCGAGCAGCGCCGTGAAAGCCTCGACAAGCTCTCGGATGCGCTGGCGCGCCAGCAGGTGGTGGAGTCGGTGCAGGTCTACGATCGGCTGGGCAAGCTCGTGTACCAGACCGTCACCAATATCGACGGCCTCACCGGCGGTTTCGCCGAGCAGGCCACCGACCTGATGCTCCCCACCGCGCGGGAGAAGGTGGTCGAGACCAAGAACGAGTACCAGATTCGCACCCCGCTGTCGGACATCGGCACGGTGGTGGTACGCATCCCCAAGGAGGCGCTCGGCACCCGGATCGACGACTTGCGACGACGGCTGCTGCTGCGTGCTGGCGTGGCTGGGGGCGTGACGATCGCCGTGCTCATGGGCGCGGTCGGGTTCATTTGGCACCTCGTTCAGCGCAACGCCGAGCTCGAACAGCGGCGTCGCTTCAACGACGAGCTGGCGGCGCTGGGGACGCTGGCAGCCAATTTGGCGCACGAGATCCGCAACCCCCTCAACGCGCTATCCATCAATCTCGAGCTGCTCGAGGAAGAGCTCGCGGACCGTCCCGCGCCTCCCGAAGCGACCCGCCTCGCGCGTCGCGAGATCTCACGGCTCGCCAGGCTCGTCAACGACTTCCTCGTCTACGCTCGACCCACACCGCCGAGCCTGGAGGCGGTCGAGCTGGGGCCGCTGTTCGAGGAGGTCGCCGACCTCATGCGGAACGAGTGCGAGCGTGCTGGGATCGAGTTGCGCCTCGCCAAGCTCGAGACCACGGCCTGGGCCGACCGCGGACAGCTCTTCCAGGTGCTGGTCAATCTGGCACAGAATGCGTGCCAGGCCGTTTCGCAAAGCCCGCGCAAGGTCGTGACCCTGGCGGCCAGCGCTGACGATTCGAGTGTCGTCCTCGACGTTACCGATACTGGATCCGGAATCGCCCGCAGCGACATACATCGTGCTCGCGAGGCGTTTTTCTCGCGGCGCAAGGGTGGTACTGGCCTCGGCCTGGCGATCGCCGACCGCATCGTCGCCAGCCACGGCGGCACCCTGACACTTTCCAATCAACCCGATGGCGGGCTGCGGGCACGCATCGTGCTGCCGCGCACCCGGGCGAAAGACGTGTAAACTCCCCGCGGAGGTCGTATGAAGCTCCCTCGTGCATTGTTGGGTGTCGTTCTGAGCGTGGTCACGGCCGCAGGTGGGTCGGCGATGTTCCGCTCTTCGGACTTGGTGGTGGTGCCCGTGGCCGCCTCGACGAAGGGGTTGCAGGGCTCGGACTGGCACTCCGACCTCGAGATCATGAACGTGGACAGCGAGCCGATCGACGTCATCATCGTCTATCTGCCCACCGGTAACCAGGACAACCGGCTCTGGTACCAGAACATGGATCACGTCCTGGGGGGTCGCCGCGACGACGGTTTCGGGATCATCGACGAGAAGCTCAAGGACATCCCGCCCGGCAACGCGGTCGTCCTTGAAGATATCGTGAAGACCGCCTGGGGCGACAACGAAAAGGGCACGCTCCTGGTTTTCGGCATCAAGGCAGGCAGCTACAAACAGACCACCCCGGTCGGCGGCACGCCTCGCAAGATCCTCGTCAACTCACGAACCTACTCACTGTCCAAAAACGCCGAGGACAAGCCGCTCACCTTCGGGCAGTCGACGCCTGGGATTCCTTGGTACTACTACATCGACCCCGGCAAGAAGAACAAGCATCTCGACCACGTCGTGTTCTCGGGTATCCGCGAGGATGCCTCGTACCGCTGCGCGCTCGGGCTCGCCAACATCTCCGATTCGCTGACCTCGCTGTCGGTCAAGATAACGCTCAAGAACCCCGACGGCACCCTGCTCGCCGAAGAGACGGTGGGGCTCAAGCCCCTCGCCCACATCCAGTACGACAAGTTCCTCTACGACAACCTTCTCGGCCAACCCACCGACAAGACCGTCACCAACGGCACGCTCATCGTATCCGTGGCGGGCTACATGAGCCCGGGGGAGAACACGACACCGGCGCTGCTCGCTTACGTGACCCGCACCGACAACCTCACCAACGACCCCGTCTATCTCGAGCAGCGGTTCGAGCCGGAGCTGCCCTGGGACTGCGTATTCAACGGCCAGAACTGCCCCAGTGCCAACCCCTCGAGTGCTGACCTGCAGCGCGACAGACCATTCCGCCGCCCGCTCGATCCACCACGCCCGGGCATGCCGTGATGCGCTTGTGATACCATTCACCAGCCGGGCTGGGGGCGAGAGCTCCGGCGGTCAAGGAGAGAAGAGACCATGGCAGACAAGGGCAGCAAGGTCGGGAGCAACGTCGGCGGTGCCTGGTACGTGGACACCAACTGCATCAACTGCAACCTCTGTGTGACCACCGCTCCAGACAACTTCAAGACCAACGACGACGAGGGCTTTGCCTACGTGTTCAAGCAGCCGGCCAATGGCGACGAGCTGGCGCAGTGTGAAGAGGCCATGGGCTCCTGCCCGGTCGAGGCGATCGGCAACGACGGCGACTGAGCCCAAGCGGGAGGGGTCCGCGGCCGGCATCGAGCCGGCCGCTTCGCATTTGCGATAGGCGGAGGGACACCTCGGCGTGGCCCGACGCAGCCGCTTCGAACCGCAGGCCGACGCCGCTCGTCGCGAGTGGCCGTCACCTGCGGTTTCGTGCACTTGACGGGGGACGAGCGTGACGGTGTTGTGTCAGTGGTGTGGAGCAGCTAACCCGGACGATCGGGAAGCGTGTACCCGCTGCAATCTACGTCTCATCGTCGTCTCCGGTACCAGCGTCAGCGCCGACTCCGATGCCCTCCTCACCGGCCAGCGACCGGAGGATGGCGAGCCGGTCACGCTCGACGAGCACCTCCTCGAACGCTTGTCCGGGGTCGAGGATGCGGCAAAGCGCCTCTCCGCCGCCCTCGTCCGTCAGGAGGAGCGTCTTTCCGAGCTCGAGCGGGGCGTCGCCCTGCTCGACGCCGGGATGCAGGCGCTGGTCGAGCTGCTGGACCGCCGCAAGGTGGTTCGCGAGGGCGAGCTGCTGGCGGCCTGGGAGCGCGCCGCCACCTCCGAGATGACCCGCAAGGAGCTGCTCGACCTGCTGCGCAACCGACGCGAGGCACTGGTGATCCGCCTGCGCGCCGCGGGCCGCACGTTGGCGCCCGACCTCGGCCGGGCGCTGCAGGCAGCCGAGCTGAGCCTGCTCGCCGGCCAACCCGAGCGGGCGGCAGAGGTGCTGGCAGCCGCACACAAGCGTCACCCGCGCACCGCCGAGCTCTCCGAGCTCCTCGGCGAGCTCGCGGTGGAGCGCGGCGACAATGGGGTTGCGGTGTTTTTCCTCCTGGAAGCGCTCCACCTCAACCCCGACAACGTCAACGTCCTCATCCACCTCGGTACGCTGCTGACCGACGCCGGCCGGCTCGGCGACGCTCGCCGCTTTCTCGAGCGGGCGCTGGCGCTGGCTCCGGACTCGTTCCTGCCGCATTTCTCCCTCGGTGCCCACTTCGCCTCGACCGGCGACCTCGAGCGGGCGCGCCACCACCTGCGGAAGGCCACCGAGCGCGACGAGCTGCCGCAGGTGTTGGTGCTGCTCGGCATGGTCGAGCTCGACGCTCGGCGTCCCCAGGCGGCGATCGACGCCCTCGAGCGCGCCCTCGAAATCGGCGGCGACATGGAGGAGGCGATCTTCTACCTCGGTCTCGCCTATCTCGAGCGCCGCTGGCACCGCAAGGCCCTCGAATGCTTCCGGCGCGTCCTCGACATGGACCCCCAGCGGCTGCAGTACCAAGAAGCCGTACGCCTGCTCGAAGGGGGGAGGAATACGCCGCCGCCGATGCCCAGCCACCTCCAAGCGTTGGTGCGCGACCTGTCCGGCGAGGTGGAGGCTGGCCGTCTCGAGCGCGCCATGCAGCAGCTGCGCAAGGCTGTGAGCGATGTCGAGCATCCCACCCTACTCGCCTCGTTGGCGTTGCTCGCCGCCGCCACCGGGCGGCACCGCCAGGCCCTGGCCGCGGCACACCGGCTCCTGCGCCAGGAACGTCGCGGCGCACCGCTGCTTGCCGCCTGGACAGCACTGCTCGAGACGCTGCGCGCCGCCCGCCGGTTCACCGTGCTCCAGCGCTGCGGCGAGCGGCTGCTGCGCGACAGCCGCGAAGACTCGGAGCGCGGTATCGCTGCGTACGAGCTGGCGCTCGGCGTGCTCGAAAGCGGCGGCGACACGAGCCGCGCTCTCGAGCTCGCCCACACCTCGCTTTCGCTCATTCCGCGCGAGCTCCAGCAGTACCCGCTGTCGGCGCTGGGCCGCATTCACCTCGCGCGCAAGGAGCACTCCGATGCCGTGGATTTCCTCGAGCAAGCCGCGGCGTTGCAGGCGAGCCCGGCAATCCTGACCCAGCTCGGCTTGGCGCTGCTCGAGCTCGGGGAAGGCGACCGGGCGCGCGAGCTGTTGCAGCGGGCGCGCTCGGGCGCCGCGCGCGACCTCAAGACCGACGTTTTGTCCCACCTCGCTCGGGTGGGCTGGCTGGCCGGCCACGGCCGCCGAAGGGGATAGCTCGACATGCGTTGGAGCCGATACTTCCTGTACACCCTCCGCGACAACCCGGCCGACGCCGAGGTCATCTCCCACCAGCTCCTGGCCCGGGCCGGGATGATCGACAAGCTGGCCGCCGGGATCTACACCTACCTGCCGCCGGGGTGGCGGAGCATCGACAAGCTCATGCGCATCGTGCGCGAGGAGATGAACGCCGCCGGCGCCGTCGAGCTCGTGATGCCGTGCATACAGCCGGCCGAGCTGTGGCAGGAGTCCGGGCGCTGGCAGGCGTACGGCAAGGAGCTACTGCGCATCAAGGACCGCCACGAGCGCGAGTTCTGCTTCGCTCCCACGGCCGAGGAGGTCATCACCGACACCGTGCGCCGGCGCGTCACCTCGTATCGCCAGCTCCCGGTCAACCTCTACCAGGTCCACACCAAGTTCCGGGACGAGATCCGCCCCCGCTTCGGCCTCATGCGCGGGCGCGAGTTCCTGATGAAGGACGCCTACTCGTTCCACGCCTCGGCCGCGAGCCTCGAGGAGGCGTACCGCGCCATGGAGCACGCGTACCGCCGCATCTTCGACCGTTGCGGGCTGCGCTACACCGCGGTCGAGGCCGACACCGGCAACATCGGCGGCAGCGAGTCGCATGAGTATATGGTGTTGGCCGACACCGGCGAGGACGCGGTCGTCGCCTGCGCCTGCGGCTACGGCGCCAACCTCGAGAAGGCCACCACCGGCCGCATCGCCGAGATGCCGGCCTGGCCCGGCCAGATCCCGTCCGCCCCCGAGGCCGTGCACACCCCCGGCACCAGCTCGGTGCCCGACGTCGCCGCCTTCCTGCACCTGCAGGAGCCGCACCTCATCAAGACCATGATCTTCGAAACCGACCAGGAGTTCGTCGTGGCGCTCGTGCGCGGCGACGACGAGGTCAACGAGATCAAGCTCAAGAACGCGCTCGGCTGCACCCACCTGCAGCTCGCCGCCGAGGCCAAGGTCGAGCAGGTCTCCGGCGGCGCCATGGGCTATTCCGGCCCGGTCGGCCTACGCGGCGTGCGCCTCGTCGCTGACCCCGAGGTCATGCGCATGCCGGTGGCCGCCACCGGCGCCAACCGCGGCGACTACCACCTGGTGGGCGTCGTCCCCGGGCGCGACTTCGCGGCCGACCTCGTGGTCGACCTCCGGCAGGCTCGCGTCGGCGACCCCTGCCCGCGCTGCGGCTCGCCGCTCGAGATCCGCCGCGGCATCGAGGTCGGGCACATCTTCAAGCTCGGCACCAAGTACTCCAAGGCGATGGAGTGCCACTATCTCGACGCCCAGGGCGGGGTCAACCCGATGATCATGGGCTGCTACGGCCTCGGCCTCGGCCGCACCGTCGCCGCCGCCGTCGAGCAGAACCACGACGAGCACGGCATCATCTGGCCGCGCCCCCTGGCGCCGTTCGAGGCGGAGGTCATCGCCCTCAACCCCGACGACGCCACCGTCGGCCAGACCGCCGAACGCCTCTACGGCGAGCTGCAATCGGCCGGCGTCGAGGTGCTGTTCGACGACCGCGACGAGCGCGCCGGCGTCAAGTTCAACGACGCCGACCTCGTCGGCTTCCCGGTCCGCGTCGTCGTCGGCAAGAAAAACGCCGAGCAGGGCCTGGTCGAGCTCTCCCTGCGGCGCGACCGCGTCAAGACCCCCACCCCGATTGCCGACGCCGCCGCCAAGGTCCGCGAGCTGCTCGAGCAGGCGTGAAGGGTGGGACCGCCCGGTCCATGTCGTAGCCGCCCCCTGTGGGCAGCCGCCCGCACACTCAGCGACACGAAACGCGAGCCCGCTCCCCTGGGTGCAGGGACAACTGCCGCGAGCACCCCTCCTCCGCCACTGTCCAGTATCCCGGCGGTAGTGGCCAAACGACGAGCAGCTGCCCTTCTGGCACAGGTTGCAGGACTCCGAGCAGCCGCAGCAGAGTCGTCACATCGCTACCTTGGAAAAAAAGACGTGGCCCGCGAGATGCACTGTCGATTTCTATGCCGGCCGGTTCTGGCAGCGTCAGCGAAACACCGCGGCGGCGGGCTACTTCCCACGGCATCCGGTCCGAGATCCCCAGGGCGGCGCCGGTGAAGGCAAACGCGCGGACCTCGCTGGGGAAGGGCGCGGCCACGCTCACCCTGGCCTGGCCGGCTGCGTCGGCAGTGGCGAAGCGGATGGTTGCGTCGAGTTCAACGACCACGGCACCGGCTGCCCCATCGCCGCGGGCGGTGCGCACGGTGATTGCCAGCTCGTGCCCGTCAGGCGGGACGAGGCGCAAACGCACTGGTTCGGGTAGGCGGTCTTCCGTGAGCTCTACCGTCAGCTTCTGGCTGCGACGGTCGCCTTGGCGAGCTTCCACCGACACGTGCCCCGGCGGAAGAGCAATCAGCGCGAAACGGCCGTCGGCTCCCGACACCGTCGACGCTCCTGTTGGCTCCGCACTAACCACCGCGCCACCGACCGGTCGCTCGTCGGCGTCCACCGCCCAGCCGGTCAGGGCGATGCCCGGCATGTCGATCGCTAGGACGCACTCGCGCCCCTCCGGCACCTCCACCTGGCGCGCTGGGGCGGCGCCCCCGCCCCCATGGAATCGCACCTCCCAACGCCCGGGTGGCAGCGCGAGCGGACCAAAGCGGCCGCGCTCGTCGACAGCCACAGTCACCGGGCGGGCACTGGAAAACAGCGGATCGCTGCGCGACAGCCCCAGCAGGCCGCGGGTCTGCACGATGCCTTCGGGAGTGTCGTCAGCGCCGGGCCGGCGCCACACCAGCGTGCCCGGCCCCGCCAGCTCGCCGCCGATCCGAACCGTACCGCGTACCTGCGCCGTGCGGGCGGGGCAGTCCACACGCAACTCTCCGGTCTTGGGTACGTGAACGCGCTTCGCGCAAACCTCGGCCCCGTCGGCGAGTATCTGTACCGTGGCCGGGCCAGGCGGCACATGGGCGAAGATCGCTTCCGACTCTTGCACGGCCTCCTGAAGAGATTCCGTCACCCCCGCCAACGCCGCGCACTCGACTCGCGCCTGCGCTCCGTGGACTTCCGCCGGCAACTTCGTCCGCACGCGCACGGTCACACCGCTCGCAAGCGCCACGGTGCCTGCATCTGCATCGCCTTCAGCAGGCACCTCGAAACGACGCACGAGCGGGGCACGCCTGTCCGTTTCAAACAGGACCTGCACGACGCCCGCGGCCAAGCCCGCGAGACGGAACGACCCGTCCGCGGTCGAGGTGGTTTCCAGGGATTGCCCGAGCACGAAGGCCAAACGCGGCCCGCCGGGGCTTGGCCTCGCGGCCCGCACCCGCACCCCTGGCAAGGGTGCGAGATCCTCAACCCCCACCACACGTCCGACAAGAACCGCTCCCTGGGCAAGGGCGAGATCGCCGAGATCCTGCACCTCGCCGGGCTGTCCCGGCTCGAGCTTGATCTCCATCTGGCGCGTCGAGGGGGACTCGAGGAGCAAGCTGGCCGGGGTTTCGGGCTCGATCGTTGCTTCGAAGCGCCCTTCTGTCACTGCTACCGGTGCGAAGCGCACGGCATCGCAGCCTACCCGCACGCTGGCGCGGGCGCCGACGAGGGGCTCGCCACCAGCGTCCACCACCCGCCCCCGCACGACCACGCCGGGCCGCAGCGTCACCGTGACTTCCTCCGCCTCGGAACGAGGGATGGGCTGCTCGGCCGGCAAGAACCCCGAAGCCGTCACTTTCAGCACGGTGCCCTCTCCGGCTGGAAGTCCCCGCACCGCCGCCAACCCCAGGGCGTCCGTGCGGACGGGTACGAGCCCTCCGCTTACCAACGCCCCCGCCACCGGCATGCCGTTCTCAGCCACGACCCGCAGCCGAAGCGTGTGCCCCGCCGGTACGACGACAGTCCCGAGAGCCGTGTCTTCCTGCACCAGATCAACTTCCCGCCGCATCACTTGGCGACCGCTTCCCCCGAGCACCAGCATCGCTGCGCCCGCTGGCAGCCCTCGCAGGATGAAGCGACCGTCAGCATCGGTGCGTGCGGCGCGCTGGAACGGCAGCGCCAGGTCCGCCACTGCCCAGCTCTCGATGGCGACACCGCCGTTCACGGGCTGGCCGTCCTCGTCCACGAGCGTGCCGGTGAGCGTGTAGCCGGGTTGCAGTTGGATCGTTTGCGGCCATTCTCCGGCCACGCGTACCACGGCGGGAGCCAGGTCCGCGGCCTCCACCAGCAACAGGGCCCCGGCACCGTCCGGCCACGCGGGCCACGAGATGCGGCCACCCTTGCCGGCCTCGTAGCTGGCAAGGGGCGGCGGGGGACTACCTTGCCACCGCGCCGGATACACCCGCACCCGCAGATCGCGTAGGGGTGCCGGGCCGCGTACCGCCAGCTCGCGCGTCGAAGCTGGCTGCAGCAACACCTCTAGGGCAGGGCGCCCCGCCTCCACCAGCTTCCAGAGGCTGGCCGATGTGCTGCCAACAACGCGCGCCTGCCATGGTTCGTCGGTCCACACCGGCAACGTCAACCGACCGTTCTCTGGCACGGGCCAACGCGGGAGCAGGGCCTCCGCCACCTCCTGCCACATGCGGGCTGGGGCGGCAATCACCTGCAGCGCCTCTGCTTTTGTTCGCCCGCTCCGCACGGCTGTCACCTGCAAGCGGCCGGGCTGCTTTCCAGCTGGCTGGCCAAGCCACGCCACCGGCCTGCGCAGGGGCGGCAGCTCGTCCGTCCACGTCCAGACGAGCCCCTTCCCCTCCAATGCCACGACTTCTTGGTGCGTGAGCGAGCGGGACGGCTCGCCCTTGCCGACCAGCACGTAGTGCGGCTCGGCCACAGCGAGGGCGAGCAGCCACGCGATCATGGCTGCACCTCGAGTTCCAGCAGGCGAGGAGCGCCGCATGGGGGTGGATTGTCGAGCACGCACGCGTCACGCATGGTGAGGATGATGCGATGGCCCCTCGCATCCGCGGCAACATGCCAGTAAGGACCGGTTGTCGAAAGTGGCAGCTCGACCCGCTGGGAGCTGCCGTCCTCGCGCAACAGCACGAGCGTCCAGCGGGTGCGCCGCTGCTGCACCTCCCGCACAAGCAGCGCTGGTCCCTCTGGTAGCTGCAGCAAGACCTCGGCAAGGCGTTTCGTGTTCGGCCAAGTGATCCGCTCTTCGGGGTGCAGGTGGATCCGACGGCCCTCGGCCGCCGTGCCCCACGCCACGTCGGTGCCCAACACCTCTTGGTCCCAGGCACGACGAAGCCGGAGGTCCGGGCCATACAGGAACGCTCCCGGCTCCACACCAGGCAGCACCGCACGCGAACCGTCGGGCAGGAAGCGGGCATGTGCAGCGGACGAGTTCTGCTGCCAATCCGTGATTTGGATGTACTCCTGGCTGCTGTCCCAGCGGCGCTCCGCGAGGAGGTGTCGTGGTTCGAAGCGCAACGGCGTGCTGTTGAGGTCAGCCTCCCACGCCACGGCGAAGCCGTGTTTCTGCACCGCATCGACGGATGGCACGCCCGTCAGAAGCACGCGCGAGCCGTGCAGATCGAGGTCGTAGCAGTGATGGATCGGTAAAATCGCGGGCGGATCGGTCCCTCGGCGTGGCATCCACGACAGTCCGAAAAGAATGTCAGCGACAGCGATCCCGGCATTCGAAACCGCCAGGCGGGCGTGGGCGCGCAGCAGTTTCGATCCGGACGTCCCCGCCACCCCGGGGAGCTTCTCGCGAGAGGCTGGTACGAGCAGTCTTGGCTCATACGGCGGCGAGAGCTGCAACTCGAACGTGCCGTGCGTGCCGAGAGCGAGCGCGACCGAGCGCTCGCCCAGCCAGCGCACGTCCCCGCTGTGGCGCAGCACGTCGGGGGCCTCATGCTCGGCCACGATACGCACGCTTGGAGCGGCACCAGCCGCCGCTCCGAGCACGCTCGACGCCAGACACACAAGCCATGTTTGCCGGTGAATCGCCATCATCCGAGATCCCCTCTCGACTCTGCCTGGCGCCGGACTTTATATCAACTCGCAGATGATATCGAACGGCCACGGCAGGAGTTCGCAGAAGGCCTCACCCATGAAATCTATGAAGAACTCGTTGAAGGCTTGGCCGATGTCATAGTCGTAGCCGACATTATCCCCGTTGTCGTTCCACGACAGAACGCAGAGAAAACCGGGAGCCATGCAGTAATATAAAGGCCCTCCCGGTTGGCCAGCCGGAATGTACTCCACGTGGCTACGCTTCGCGATCATCATGTCTCCGCCGGTTTGCGCTCCGGCTGACGTCGCGAACATCCACGCGGCAAGTATGAGGGTGGCGAGGAGCAAGCACTTTCTCATGATGAACCATCCTTTCCGCCCCTGCGGGGCCGCTAAAAACTTTGCGCGGATTCTCTCTCTCTCTCCTGTCAATCCCCCGCGTTGCCTCACAAAAGAATCTACGTGAAGGAGCAGAGAAAGTGCTTCCTGACGGGGGAAGCGACGATGAGGCGAGCGATGAGTCCCGCGTTCGACAGTTGCTAGACAGGCGCTGGCATAGAACGATCGACACCGCAGAAGGTTGCGGTTGAGATCGCGGGTTTTTGCGTGTTACTAGGCGGCGGGCTGGTCGGACGTGGTGCTGGAGGGGGCCGCAGCGGCGTTCTGCTGGGCTGCTGGTGTGACCTCGGCGAGCAGTGGGGGCTCGGCGATCCCGAGTGCGGCGTAGATTCCCTTCTGCTCCTGGGACAGCTCCGAGCGCTGTCGGAAGCTCCCGTGCGGGCCGATGAAGCTCCCGAGCCGGATCCGCTGCAGCAGCGTGCGTATGCGCGACCACGTCCGCCCTG